>Ga0116144_10000607_pt1 | contig 48041 bp, 28 predicted proteins | sample AD_UKC035_MetaG_FD_89746 | JGI IMG/M metagenome (GOLD analysis project Ga0116144, IMG submission 89746) | Active sludge microbial communities of municipal wastewater-treating anaerobic digesters from USA - AD_UKC035_MetaG | ecosystem: Engineered > Bioreactor > Anaerobic > Digestate | place: USA...
CGTCCCGGCCGGCGGCCGGGATGGACGAGTTCTTCTGCCGCTTCCACCAGGACCCGATCTACCGGCCGGACCTCTCGGTGGAAAACCTGGCCCGCTTCAACCGCCTGGCCACCTGGACCCTCCGCCTTGCCTATCGCAACTAACGGAAAAGGGGCACCGGTCTTCCGGTGCCCCTTTCAGCTTCGGTGGACAACCTTTCCTGACAATTCCGTCTCCGGCCGTCACCGGTTTACTTGAATCGCACCTCCCGGCCGGTCTTCGAGGATTGGTAGATGGCATCCAGTATTTCCATAACCGCCAGCGATTCCGCGGGCCGGACCGGTACCGGCCGATCCTTCTTCACCGCCTCCAGGAAGGCGGCGATGGCCTGGTAGTGTGGCGGGCCGCTCCGGTCCGGGAAGGGGATCTGCTGAATGGAAAGATGCTCTCCCTTCTCCTCGCGGTACATCTCCACGGGCGGGAAGGTGACGCCGGCTTCGGTCCCGAAGAGGCTGGCCCCGAAGATCTCACGCTCCTTCATGTTCAGCAGGAAGCTGCACTCCAGGGTAAGCACGCCGCCGTTTTTGAAGCGTACCTGGCCGACGGCGAAGTCCTCCACGTCATAAGCCTTGCGGTCCCATTCACCCCACTCGCCCCGGATATCCTCCCGGCCGGCCAGCCGCTTCTGGGCGACGCCGCTCACCGAGGCAACCGCCGGGAAGCCCATCAGCCAGAGGGTTAAATCCAGGATGTGGACGCCGATATCGACCAGCGGGCCACCCCCGGAGAGCGACTTTTTGATGAAACCGGGCCGGGCCGGCAGGTAGCGGCGCCGGAGCGCCTGGGCCCGGACATAGTAGATCTCGCCCAGTTCGCCCCGTTCGATCTTCTCCTTGACCAGGCGGGCTTGGGTGGTAAAACGCTGCTGCTGACCGGCCATCAGCTTTCGTCCGGCCGCTTCGGAGGCGGCGATCATCCGGCGCACCTGACCGGCGTTGAGCGCCATCGGCTTTTCGCAATAGACGTGCCGGCCCTGCTTGAAGGCGGCCAGGGCGGCCGGACAGTGGACCGAGTTGGGAGCGCAGATGTCCACGATATCCAGCTCCTCGGACTTCAGCATCTCCCCGTAATCTTCGTAGGTCTTCGGAATCCCGAACTCGGCCGCGAAATCCTTCAGGCGCGCCCCGTTGATGTCGGCCGCGGCCACCACTCTGGCCTCCGTCAACCGGCCCCAGCCGCCCAGGTGCACCCGGGCGATCCCGCCGGTACCGATCACACCCACCCGATACTGCTTTGCCATCACGCCTCCTTTATTTTCGGAATTACTTCCCGATGCAGAATCTTGAGAATATCTGGTCCAGGACCTCTTTGTCAACCCGACGGCCCGAAATTTCAGACAGGTGCCGGGCGGCCCGCCGGACCGAAGCCAGCACGAAATCAAGCGGGATCCCGTCGGTCAGGGCGGCGGCCGCCTCGGAAAGCGCTTCACAGGCGTGGCGAAGGGCCCGTTCCTGATAAACGCCCAGAAAGACGGGAGTCTCGGAATCGGGGGAAACCCGGCCTTCCCGGATCAAGCCGGCCACCCGCTCTTTCAGGACCTCGAGGCCGGCCCCGGTTCGGGCCGAAACCTCAACCCGTTCCAGCCCGGCCGCCCGGCCCGGCAAGGCCCCCAGGCGGTCCGGCCGGTCGATCTTATTCAGAACCAGCAGGGTCTTCCCGACCTTCGTGCCGGCCACCAGGCGCCGGTCGGCCGCCTCCAGCGGCCGGCTACGGTCCAGGACCAGCAGGAGCAGGTCGGCCGATTTGACCCGGGCCCGGCTGCGCCGAACCCCGGCCTTTTCGATCCGGTCGCGCGGCGGCCGGATGCCGGCGGTATCGGTCAATCGTACCGGAAGGCCGGCCAGGGTTATCAACTCGGAAATCTCGTCCCGGGTGGTTCCGGGTACGTCGGTCACGATCGCCCGTTCCTGTTCCAGCAGCGCGTTCAACAGGCTGCTTTTCCCGACGTTCGGCCGGCCCGCGATAACCACCCGTATTCCTTCCGCCATGATCCGTCCTTCGGCGGATGCCCGGCGCAGCCGGCCGGCCCGCTCGGCCAGGCGCCGCAATTCCGCCTGCCAGCGGCCCCGGGGTTCAGCCGGATTCTCCAGTTCATCCGGGAATTCGATCCCGGCCTCGATCCCGGCCAGCAGGTCAAGGAGATCCCGCTCCAGGCCGGACAGCTTCCCGCTGAAGGCACCCTTGATCTGGGCCAGGGCCGCCTCCAGGCCGGCCTCGGTCCGGCTGTTTACCGCGGCCAGGACCGCCTCGGCCTGGGCCAGGTCGATGCGGCCGGCCAGGAAGGCCCGGCGGGTGAATTCGCCCGGACCGGCCAGGCGGCCGCCGGCGTCCAGCAGGGCGCCCAGCACCGACCTCAGCGGAACCGACCCGCCGTGGCAACCAATTTCAACCATGTCCTCCCGGGTGTAGGTCCGCGGCCCCTTCAGGACGGTTACCAGTACCTCGTCCCGGCAACGGCCGCCGCTCACCACGAATCCGTACCGCACAGTGTGGGAGGGCAGGGTGGACAACCGCACCGGCCGGCCCCGCTTGTCGCGGAAGACCTGTTCCACCAGGCGCAGGGCTTCCGGCCCGGAGACCCGGATCATTCCAATCCCGCCCAGGCCCGGCGGGCTGGAAATGGCGCAGATGGTTTCGTTTGACATCGGCTCTTGACAAAATCTGCAAATCTGGTATAATCTATTTCAATAAAATTTCAAGGCTTTCAAGCCGGCTCGATCCGAAAACTTGAGAAAAATACTTTGAGGTTGTATAATATTATATAACACATCAGGCAGGAAGCGATTCCTCACGCAAGGTTGCAGTCAACCTTCTGATTCTTCCGAACCCAAACTTTCACAACTGGTAACGACCGGCTTGAGATTTTCAAAAAGGATTTTTCCTTAAAGGAAGGGAGGTGAATTAAAGAATGGCCGAGCAGAAGAAGAGCAGCACGGCGGTAATCGTGATCCTTATCGTGATCATCGTTATCGCGATCGTCTTTGCGGTTGCGAAGGCGAAGAAAAGCGCCGCCCCGGTGACCACCGAACCCACGATGGAGGGTACGGTTCCCCCGGTGGCTCCTGAAGGAACCGCCCCGGCGGCTCCTGAGGCGCCCGCAGCTCCCGCGGCTCCCGCGGAGACCAAGTAAGACCGTTGATTTAACCCGGTTTCGGGTGAAAATTGACAAACTATCTCCGGTAAGGTATAATTGTAATTTGCTGGAGATTGCTCTTTGAAAATATGGGTGTATGCCAGTTTTGCGTTTGTACTTCTGAGGGTTTGATCCTGGCTCAGGACGAACGCTGGCGGCGTGCCTAAGACATGCAAGTCGAGCGACGAAACCGACTTTTTTGCCGCAAGGTGGAAAAGTTGGCTGAAAGCGGCACACGGGTGAGTAATACTTGGATAATCTACCTCCCGAAGGGGGATAACTCTACGAAAGTGGGGCTAATACCGCATGACACCTTTTCTCGCAAGGGGAAGGGTTAAAGGCTGCCGGGTAACCGGTGGTTTTCGGGAGATGAGTCCAAGTCCTATCAGCTTGTTGGCGGGGTAACGGCCCACCAAGGCTATGACGGGTAGCTGGTCTGAGAGGACGGTCAGCCACACTGGGATTGAGATACGGCCCAGACTCCTACGGGAGGCAGCAGTCGGGAATATTGGGCAATGCCCGAAAGGGTGACCCAGCGACGCCGCGTGGAGGATGAAGGCTTTCGAGTCGTAAACTCCTGTTCGGGGAGACGAAGTCCCGCAAGGGATTGACGGTATCCCCGGAGTAAGTCCCGGCTAACTCCGTGCCAGCAGCCGCGGTAAGACGGAGGGGGCAAGCGTTGTCCGGATTGACTGGGTGTAAAGGGTGCGTAGGTTGTTTGGCGGGTCCGGCATTAAATCCCCCGGCCCAACCGGGGAAATGTGTTGGAAACTACCAAGCTGGAGTCTGAAAGAGGAGAGCGGAACTCCTGGTGTAACGGTGAAATGTGTGGATATCAGGAGGAACACCGGTGGCGAAGGCGGCTCTCTAGTTCAAGACTGACACTGAGGCACGAAAGCCGGGGGAGCAAACAGGATTAGATACCCTGGTAGTCCCGGCCCTAAACGATGGGTGTTAGGTATCGGTCTTTCGGGATCGGTGCCGAAGCTAACGCGTTAAACACCCCACCTGGGGAGTACGGTCGCAAGGCTGAAACTCAAAGGAATTGACGGGGGCCCGCACAAGCGGTGGAGCATGTGGTTTAATTCGATGGTACGCGAAGAACCTTACCAGGGCTTGACATGCTGGATGTAGGAACCCGAAAGGGGGACCACCGGTATCCAATCCGGAACCAGCACAGGTGGTGCATGGCTGTCGTCAGCTCGTGTCGTGAGATGTTGGGTTAAGTCCCGCAACGAGCGCAACCCTTGCCCTTAGTTACCGGAACGTAAGTTTCGGACCCTAAGGGGACTGCCGCAGATGATGCGGAGGAAGGTGGGGACGACGTCAAGTCAGCATGCCCCTTATGTCCTGGGCGACACACGTGCTACAATGGCCGGTATAAAGAGACGCAAAGCCGTGAGGTAGAGCAAATCCCAAAAAACCGGTCCCAGTTCGGATCGGGGTCTGAAACTCGACCCCGTGAAGCCGGAATCGCTAGTAATCGCGGATCAGCCATGCCGCGGTGAATACGTTCTCGGGCCTTGTACACACCGCCCGTCACGTCAACTGAGTCGGTTATACCCGAAGTCGTCTGCCTAACCGGCGGGGCAACCTGTTGGAGGGCAACGCCTAAGGTGTGTCCGGCAAGGAGGACGAAGTCGTAACAAGGCAGCCGTACGGGAACGTGCGGCTGGATCACCTCCTTTCAAGGAGTAGTAACTCCTAAAAAAGTAAAACCGAGGTGATAACTCGGTGTGTAAAAACAAACAAAAAAGCTGACATACACCCATATCCTTTTTGACAAAGAAGCGACCTGGGCAACCTCGTCGCTTTTTTGTTGGGCTCATAGCTCAGGTGGCAGAGCACTGTGCTGATAACGCAGGGGTCGAAGGTTCAAGTCCTTCTGAGCCCACCGGTAAAGAGGCATTGAGAGGGGCGGCTTGAATAAAGGCCGCCCCTTTTTTTGTGCGGAACGGGAAGGAGGAATCGGGGAATCGGCAGCGTGTCTTGAAGGAGAAATTAATCCCCCATCGGCCGGTCAGTTGAAGCCGGCCGACGAAGCGGCCGGGCCCGGCCACCCGGGAGAAAAAACGGGCCCAAAACCTTGTAACTCTAAACCTCGACCCAGCGTTCCTCTCGCTCGGAACGACGCACCGCCTCCAGGACCCGGATGTTGTAAACCCCGTAAGCCAGCGACGGTTCAATCGGCTTCCGGTCACGGACGGCCGCCAGAAAGGCGGCCAGGGACTGGACGTGACCCATCAGCCAGCCGACGGTGAACTTGGGGCCCGGGAAGCCCGAAAAGGGAGCCGGGTAACGGCTGACCGCGGCCACCCGCTTGAAGCCGAGATCACCGCCCAGCGGTACGTCCGGGTCGGCCTGGTCAAAGACGTCCAGGAAGTTCGGGTCAATCGAGTTCCAGCGCAGCGCCCCGCCGGTACCGTAAATTTCAAATTTCAACTCGTCCTGGCTGCCGGTGGCCACCTTGGAACCCTCGACCACGCCGAGGCCCCCTTTCTTCATCCGGGCGGTCACCACGACGTGGTCCTCGACCTGGACTTCCACCGGCCGGCCGCTCGAATCGGGCCGGCTCGGATAAAGAATCAAGCTGCTGCCCAAGACCCGGTCGTACTCCCCGAGCAGGTGGCAGGTCATGTCGATCGAATGGCTGGCCATGTCGTAAAGCACCCCGCCCCCGAAGGATCGGTCCTGTTTCCAGCCCATCGGTTTCTTGGGATCCACGCTGCCGCTGTGGTAGTAGGCAACCCGGAAGGCAATCGGCTGACCCAGGAATCCCTGGTCAACCAATTCCCGGGCCCGGAGCGTGGCCGGGAAGAACCGGTAGTTGAAGGCCATCTGGCCGATACCCTGGTAGCCGGCCAGGGCCGCTTCGATTTCGGCGGCCTCTTCGGCACTGCAAACCAGCGGTTTGTCACAGTAAATATGCTTGCCGGCGGCGATGGCGGCCAAAATCTGCTCGCGGTGAAAAAGGTTGGGAGAGCAGATGTTGATGATGTCGATCTCCGGGTGCTCGATCAGTTCCCGGAAGTCGGTGGTCACCAGCTCAAAGCCAAAATCGGCGGCCGCCCGGTCCAGCAAGGCCCGGTTGCTGTCACAGAGGCCGAAGAGGCGTACCGGCAGCGGCGCCGGCTGGTAAAAAAACTTAAGGTTTTGATAGGCGTACGCGCGCACCCGGCCCATGAAGCCAAAACCGATTATCCCCACCTTGTAAACCTTTTCCATGCTTCTTCTCCTTGTTCCGATCCGGGTCCTCAGGAATCGGCCAGCCGGGAACGATCCGGCAGCCGGTAGAGCCAGGGGGCGTGCAAAGTATCGTAGAGGGCCGGCCCGGTGAAAGATTCCGGCAGCAGCCGCTGGTACACCGCCCAGCCGACCGTGTAGCAGAAGAGATCGTGCGTGCTGGCCCGGGCCAGCAGTCCATCCTGATTCTCCCGCCATTCCCGGACCCGGTCCGCCAGGACCGCCCGGCAGAGACGGTGCGCCTCCGGAAACCACTCCGGCCGCTGGTGGGCAAGCCGGTCCAGGATGACCGCGTAATCGAAATCGGTGCAGATGGTCCTTTTCGTACCCGCCCGGATCCGGTCGTAGCCGAGTCCGAACAGGCGTTCCCTGATAAGTTCGGGGGCCGGATAGGGGATCCAGGCGGCGTCAAAGCCGCTGGTAACATGGTAAATGCAGCTTATCACCCGCCAGGGCTCTTCGGCTTCGGCGCACCAGACCTCGAGGGGCCGCCGCGGGTCAATCCGGCCGCCGATCTCCCGGGCCAGGACCTCCCGCCATCCGGCGTCAACGAGTCCGGAAGCCAGCACCGGAGTCACCCCGCCCCAGAAGTCCTTGTGGGTGCCGCTCCAATCCAGGCCGGCCAGCCAGCCCGGGAGACGATCGGCGTCAAGCGGGGCCAGACCGCCGACCGGACGGGCGGGCCGGGTTCCCAGGAGGGAGAGGGCGGCCAGGGCCGTGGCCGTGGCGTGCTCCCGGCCGGAAGGCGAGACAAAACTTCCGGCCTCGGACTGGAAGGAATTGATCCGGTCTCCCCAGGCCCGCCGTTCCTCCGTTTCGCCCGGCCAGAGTCCGAGCTCGAAATGGAGGTTGGCGGCGCCGGTCGATCCGTAGAGCGGCACGTCGTTGCCGGAACGGCGGTTGGTGAAATCGCCCGGCGCCGAAGATAGGCGGCGGGCCCGAAGTTCGTCGGCGAGTACCCGCCTGATCTCCCCGGTATCAATCAAAAACGTTTTTTTCATCTTCTCTCCGGCGTCCGCCAGGCGGTATCAGGTCCGGGGGCGTCCCCGGGAAAACATCCGGCCGGGTGCGTCAAAACGGCGCAGGCAGGTCAAAATCGGGAGAAAGACCAGCCAGCCGGCGGCCAGGGCGAATTCCAAACCCGCGACCGGCTCGGCCAACCGGACCACGGCCAGCATCGGGGCCGAGGCAAGCAGGAAGAGTGAAATCTGCCGCGCCAGGGTCCAGAGGCTGTAACGGCCTTCGTAGGCGGCCACCAGGCCGACCATCGGGAAGACGGTCAGGAAACCCCGCAACTGATATTTTATCACCGCCAGGCAGAAGATCACAGCCGCCACCGCCGGCATCTTCAGCCAGACCGGCAGGCTGGTCCGGTGCTCCGGCTCATCCCGGGGCGGCATCGAGAGGTAGATGGCCAGGGACAGCAACCAGGCGGCCGTCAGGGATATCCAGAAGGCGGCCGGACCGGCCGGGACCAGGGGGGAGACCAGGCAGGCGGCGGCCGCATACCCGGCCGCGGCCAGGCTGATGGCAGCCAGGATGGGCAGCCGGACCTTGCAATAGAGCAGCCGGACCGCGTGCGTATAGGCCAGCAAAAGAATCAGGCCCAGGGCGTTGGTGGCGTCCACCGGCCGGCCGAGCGCCAGGGTGGCCAGGGTGAAGGGAATCGGCAGCGAAAGAAGCAGGGCCTTCGCCCTCGGCGCCGGCAGGTAGGCCAGCAGGGTCGCCTGGAAAGTCACCACCACGACCAGCCGCCAGTCGTCGGCGGATAAGATCGAAACCAGGCCGGCCATCTTTTCCACCGCGGTTCAGGCGCGCCCGGCCGCGGCCAGGACCCGGTCCGGATCAAGGCCAAGCTGGCCGCAGACCGCCCGCCAGCGTTCCTCGAGTCCGGGCCCGTCCAGAAGCGGTACAAAGCCAAGCCCCAGGTAAATCTTGACCGCCGGCAGACGGAAATCGTCGGTGTAAAGCTGGAGGTTCCGGTAGCCGGACTTCAGGAAGCGACGCAGGGCCGCCGCGCAGACCAGGCGGCCCAACCCCCGGCCGGTATGGCCCGGATCAACCGCCACCCAGCCGAGTTCACCCCGGCCCGGCTGCCCGGGAAGCGGCGCGTGCAGGCAGGCGGCCGTGCCGACCAGGCGGCCGGTCCGTCTCTCAACCAGGAAAAGCAGTCCCTCCGGAATGGCCCGCCGGAGAACCTCGGCCGCCCGGTCCCAGTCCTGAAAACCGGCAGAGCGCATCAGTTCCACGTAACCGGCCTCATCGCCCGGCCGGTAGCTGCGGAGCCGGTAACGATCCGGCCGCCGCGGCCGCTCCGGCCGGTCGCCGCGCCAGACCATCTGCAACTGGGGCCGGGGCGTGGCGGAGACCTCATCCAGCAGGTTGCGGGCGTTGCGGTAGCAGACCGCCTCGATCCCGCCGGAATCAAGACCGACCGCCCGCGCCGCCTGGCGAAAGGCGTCCAGTTCCTCGTATAGGAAGAAGGTCAGCCGTTCGGCCTCCGGTCCGGAGACCTCGCGCAGGTTAGGGTCGCCGGAGACGTCGCCGTAGAGGCCGGCCGGGACCAGGTTGATGTAACGGCCGCCTTCGCAGATGCGGCGCATGCGCATCCGGGTGATCGGCAGGTCGCTGCCGAAGAGGACCCGTTCCGGGCCGACCGCCCGCAGCAGCCGTTCGAAGACCCAGGCATTGGTGTTGGCTGAGATGTCAAAGAGGAGGCGCCGGGTCGAGGCGAGCACTTCGAAGGCCGGGCCGACATCCTCGGGACAATAGGCCCGGCCGACGTGGGCGACGACTACCCGCAGGCGCGGGTAGCGCGCCTCCAGCTCCAGGAGCTGGGCCAGGTTGACCGGATCCTTCAAGCGGCCCGGCCGGGGCAGGTGGAGCATCAAAAGACGGCCGCGCCGGTCGAGCGCCTCGAGCTGGTGGGGCGGAATGAAATCGAAGATGCGGATCTCGTCCGCCGGCAGGTAATCGGGCGCGAAGCTCAGGTAAACCTTGGCCCCGATGAAACCGCCGGCCCGGATCCGCTCGTCAAGTTCCGAACCGCTCCAGGCCGGCTGGGCGAAGATCAGGGACGGCAGCGCGTGGCCTCCGGCGGACCGGCTCACGTATTCGTTGGCCGCCTCCAGGTCCGGGAGCCGGTTGAGCGTGGCGAAGATCAGCGGCGTAACCTCCTTGCCCGGCAGCAGGAGCCGGTAGGTCTCCAGCAGGTCTTCAACCGGGTTGTCGCGGGCAACCCGGGACGGCCAGCTGACCACTCGGCGACGGCTCTCGGCCACGGCCTCTTCAAACCCGCGCCGCCAGACGTGGGTGTGAATGTCAATCATCCGGGCGGGCAGGAAGGCCTCCAGGCGCTCCTGGTAAAAGTCCCGGTCAACCGGTTTCACTTCGAATAAACTTTTTTCCATCATGCCCTGGCTCCTTGGCCGGTGTCGCCGCCGTCAGCGGCCGGTGTAACCGCAATCCTCTCGCCAGACCTTGCGGGCGAAGGCGGCCGCTTTCGGGTCCGGCTTCGGAAAACCCTTGATGCTCGGGGGCGGCTGGCCGGGGCCGGCATCCTCGGGCCAGGGTGAAAAATGGTCTTCCGCGTAGCGCCGTCGGGCCGCTTCCTTCCGAAAGTCCGGAACTTCGAAGGGCGTGCCGTCGGCCAGGGCCGACCGCCAGGCCTGGATGCCGACCAGAGCCATGTCCAGGCCCCGGTAAACATCGAAGTAAGGCGCCCGTCCCGTCCGGATGGCCTCGGCGAAGTGATAGTCCATGAAGAAATCACCGCCGCCGTGGCCGGTCCGGGCCGCCGCCCGGGCGTAATCGGGAAACTCGGGCAGGTAGATCCGTTCCCGGACTCCGCCCGGCTCCAGGTCCCAGGCTTCGTGCTTGACGCGCAGCAGGTTTTCGCTGCCGGCCGGGCGCAGGTTCTCCATCAGGCCCCGGGTGCCGTGGATGCGGTACCAGATGCTGTGGCCGCGCATCATCAATCCCATGATCCGGACTACCGAACCGTTGTCCATCCGGCAGAGGATCACCGAGCCCGGGTCGCCGCGGCGCACGTGCAGCTTCTCGCGGTCCTCGGCGAAGCGGTGAACGGAGAGGGCGTTGACCCGGATCGGCCGGGTGTCGGTGATGAACATGACCGGCGCCAGGCCGTGGGAGCAGTAGTAGGTGGAGGGAAGCCAGTTGCGCCAGTGGTTCAGGCCCGGCGCCAGCCGGTTCATGCCCCGGCTGTCGACCGGGTGATTATACTCTCCCTCCCCGTACTGCATGACGCCGATCTCGCCGGCCCGGTAGAGGCGGCGCATCTCCTGGTTGTAGGCGAAGTAGGGGTAATTTTCGGCGAACAGGTAGATGCGGCCGCTTCGCTCCACCGCCCGGGCGAGAGCCACGCCCTCGGCCGGGGTCTTGCAGGCCATCGTCTCGCTCATCACGTGCTTGCCGGCCGCCAGAGCCTTGATGGCCAGCGGCGCGTGCTGGTGGAAGTAGTTGGCCAGGATAACCGCATCCAGGTCCTCTTTTTCCAGCATCCGGTCAAAATCGGTGTAGGCGGCCACGCCGTACTGGCCGGCCACCGATTTCAGCTTCGCCTCCCAGGTGTCGCAGAGGGCGGCCAGTTCCAGACCAACCCAGCCGCAGGTCCGGGCGAAAGAACTCCCCCGGCCGACGCCGACCACCCCGACCCGGATGTTTCTTGCCCCGCTTTTCCGAACCGCCATTTTTCAAATCCTCCCGAAGGCCAGTTTCATCCCCGGCCGTGTTCCCGGTAGTAACGCAATCCCTCGGTCAGGGTGCGCAGGTTATCATAGGAGACCCCGGGCGCGACCGAACTGGTTACACCAAGGACCAGCCCGGTCGGCGGTCCGGTGCGCACCAGCCAGTCCAGCTCCCTTTTCACGTCTTCGGGGCCGCCCCGGGGCAGGGTCCGGGTGACCGAAACCCCGGCCCAGATGAAGAGGGGTTCCCCGCTCCGGGTCTTCATCCGGCCGATGCGCTCGTAATCCATGCCGTCCTCGTACTGAAACCCCTGGAAACCGGCCAGGCCCGCCTCCAGCAGGCGCGGCACCATCTCCATCAGGTTCCCGTCGCAGTGCCAGATCAGCCGGACCGGGCTCTTCAAGACCGGCTCCAGGCTGCGGGCGAAGTGCGGAAACCAGATCCGGTCGAGGCTCTTGATGTTGACCAGGGTCCCGCGGGAATCGGCCATGTCGTAATCGAGGCGGAAGAGGGGCGGCAGATTGCCCTCACGGTAGGCCCGGGCGGCCGCCCGGTTGTTGAGCCGGCAATAATCGGCCTGGAGTGAGAAATGGCGTTCCATCACTTCCGGGTAGAGGGCGTAGGCCATGAAGTAGTTGGCGTATCCGTAGGTGCTGTAGGCGAAACAGGGAAAGCGGATGAAGCCGAACCCGGTCTTCAGGATCTCCGGACCCAGCTCGGCCTGGACGGCCGCCTCGGACGCCAGGATCTCCCGGCATCGCTTCGCTTCGTCGAACCCGGCCGCCGCCTTCGCCAGCCAGGGGAAGACGATCCGCTCCAGGTGGTCGACCACCGCCTCGGGCGAATCGATGAGGAGACCGTCCCGCTCGATCCGTTCGGCGCCGGTGGTGGCGCTCCGTTCGCGTCCTTCGTAGCCGTGGGCCCCCATTTCCAGGGGGTTCTCGGGAATAAACTGGTCGATGAAACCCACCCCGCAGTTCTTCTGCATCCGCAGGTAGACCCGGCGCGGCTCCCGGCGGTAATCGCCCGGTTGGGCGCCGGCCAGCCGTTCGATCATCCCGTGCTCCATGATGTGCAGCAGGCCGATCGGGATGCCCTTGACGGAACGGTGCGCGATGGTATCGAGTACCAGCTGTGAATTTCCGGCGGCGGTCTCTGCCATTTAAAACCTCCTGGGAACGGAACGTTCCTCGCATTCCCTGATCAGATGGCGGGCCTCGGCTTCGCTCCGGCAGCTGGTGGCTATGAAGAGGCCGCGGGCCGAAAGGCGCTCCAGGGCCTCGGGCACCTCGGCGGCCGGGATGGAGATATGAAGGTTGAGTCCGGCCGACTGGACCCGCCGCAGGACTTCGAGGTAGTGGAGCGGCCCGGGCTTGCCGGCCCCGGGCAGCACCTGGACGGCCCGCAGGCGCGGCAGTTCAAGGAGGGCCTCCAGGTGATTGAAGTTGCCCACGCCGTCCAGGTGGTAGAGGGCGTGATCGAGAAAACGCGTCTGTCGCTCGATCTCCGGCAGAAAAACCTTCCGGAACATGGCCGGGGAGATCATGTAGGCGAAATCGTTCTGGATGGAGTAGAACTTTCCGGGCGCCCAGAGCGTGAACCAGCAGGTGGTCCCCTCGGCCGCCGGGGCGAGGACCGCCTGACTCCGTCGGTAAATCTCGATCCAGACGTCCATCAGGTGGGTTTCAAAGGCGGCCACGTACTCCGGGCAGTCGACCAGGTCGTAGAGAAGCGGCGAGCTGCCCCGCAGGGCGGCCAGCGTATCGCCGGAGGCGCCGAAGGCGCCGAGGCTCGGAATGGAGCGCCCGGCCGCCTGCCGGGCCTCGAAGCGGAGCATTTCCAGGTGCAGCTGCCACCAGCGGTTTCCCTCGTCCAGGGTAAGCTTCCGGAAGTCGAAATCGGTCAGGGGGCCGGCCGGAACGATCGGGTCGAGCCAGCCGGTATGATCGTCCAGGCGGACCGGGCAGCCCAGGAAGGCGGCGGCGCAGTTCCAGCCCGGATAGCCCGGGTGCCAGCCGGGAAAGGCCTCGGCCCCGTAAAAGGTCCGCCGGTGCGCGTGTTCGTTCGCGGCCGCCAGGTAATCGAAGGAGAGAAACCGGGCCCCGCTCCGCGCCGGCGGGGCCGGCGGTGCTTCTTCCGGAACGCCTTCCCGCAGTCCGGTCACCCAGAGGCCGCAGCGGCCGAAGTATTCGCCCGCCCACCAGGCCCGGTAGCGTTCGGCGGTTTCCGGCCAGTCGTTCTTATACTCGAGTTCCATCACGGCCAGCCGCGCGAATCGGGAACCGGCAGCCAGGCTCCCTCCCGGTTGATCGACTCCTGGCTGACCAGGCCCGGCAGGGTCATGTCCATCGCCTCGTGGATGCCGACCGGCGGCGGCCGGCGGCCCCGGATGCTGTCCAGGAAATCCATCACCTCGAAGTAATCGCCGCCGCCGTGGCCGGAACGGGCGGCCTCGGCCTGGCCTGCCTTCCAGTATTCGGGCAGGAACTCCGCCTCCAGGTCGGCCAGGTTGAGCCAGGCCTTGGGGCTGCCGGCCCGGGAGCGGAGCCAGATCCGGTCCGGCTCGCCCGGCGCCCGGGACGATTCGTAGGCGCCGTCGGTGCCCTGCAGGGCATAGTTGGTCATGGCGTGGGGCCGGTCGGAGAGCATGTCCACCCGGATTTTGAGCAGGGCGCCCCGCACCGTCCGGCAGAGCATCAGGCAGCTATCCTCGTTTTCGTAGAGGTGACCGCGCGGGTCCCGGTAATGGCGGCCGCTTCCGGCGCAGCAGACCGAGGTCACCCGGTCGCCCTCCAGCCACTGGAGCAGCGGTCCCAGACTGTGGGTGCCGTAGGTGACGCCGTTGACGCCGGTCTGCCAGCGCCGGCGCCAGGGGGTGATTTCGTTGAGCTCCTTCAGCTCGTGCAGGTATTCGCCCTCGCCGTAGTAAGCGGTGCCGAAGAGGCCGCGGCGGACCAGTTCGCGGACGAGCACGTTCTGTTTCCGGTAGGTGTAATTCTCGGCCATCATGTAGACGCCCTTCGAATTGCGGCAGGCGGCCGTCAGCTGGCGGCATTCATCGATCGAGACCCCGGCCGGCACCTCGCAGAGTACGTGGATGTCACGTTCGAGGGCGGCCACGGCCTGGGGGACATGACAGGGCATCGGGGTCCCGAGGATTACCGCCTGGAGGTCCGATTTTTCCAGCATCTCCCGGTAATCAAGGTACTTCTCGGCCGCGCCGAGGTTCTGACGCGCCTCCTCCAGCCGGACCTCGTTGAGATCGCAGACCGCCCGGATCTCGACCAGGCCGCTGGCCAGGCAGGCCTGCTTGAAAGAGCGGCCGCGGCCGGCGGCGCCCACGATACCCAGCCGGATTTTATCCATGATCGCCCCCTTCCAGCCCTGGCGATAAGAGACCGAACAAGAAAATATCCCTATTGTATATAAAACCCGTCCGAAAAGCAAAAAACCGAAGAATTGACGCGCTCCGGAGGCCGGATGTATAATTTACCCCGGTTCCTTGAGAATCAAAGGGCGAACTTAACGGAAGACGGTGCGAATCCGTCGCGGGCCCGCCGCTGTAACCGGTATCAGCCGCTCGAATGCCACTGTCCCCTCGCCGGGGGGCGGGAAGGCGCGGCCGCAGGAAGCCGGGAGCCAGAAGACGAAGTTCGCCGCGATCAGAAACGCCCTCGCGGAACGGGGCGGGACCGGGTGAAAAACGGCATCCCCTGTCGGTCGCAATGACCGGCCGGGGCTTTTTTTTAATCCCGGGATCCCTCTAACCGCAAAATCCGGAGAAAAAAGATGGGAAGAATCATTAAAATGTTAATCCTGGCCGGCCTGGCCGCCGGAACGGCCATCCCCCCCGCTTTTGGGGCCGAACCGGCCGGCGCCGAGCTCGAGGAGATCGTCATCACCGCCACCCGGACGCCGGAACCGGCCGATAAGCTCCCGGTGGTTGTCAATTACCTGGACCGCCCGGTCATCGAGACTTCCGGGGCCGCCAATCTGGGAGAGCTGCTGGGTGGAACCGCCGGGGTGACCGTCAAGAGCCAGGGTGGACCGGGCAGCCAGGTCTCCCTTGGCCTGCGCGGTTCGACCAGCGAACAGGCGCTCCTGCTGATAGACGGCCGTCCCCTTAACCTGCCGGCCTCCGGCCTCTTTGACCTCGGCCTCTTTCCAATGGAACTGGTCGAAAGGGTCGAGGTCCTGCGCGGTCCAGCTTCGGCCATTTACGGGGCCAACGCCCTGAGCGGGGTGGTCAACCTGATCACCCGGCGCATCCCGGCCGACCCTGAATTCGCAACCAACCTGAGCTTCGGCACCTTCGACACCTGGCGGGCCGGGGCCTCCTTCGGCCGGACCGTCGGCCGCTTCGGCTACCTGGTGGGCGGATCGGGCCTCCAGTCCGGAGGCGACCGGGAGAACAGCGCCGCCCGGGAAGAACACCTCTTCGGCAAGGCCTCCTTAAACCTGGGCGATAATGCCGAGCTGACCCTGTCGCTCGGCAGCGATTTCCAGGTAAGCGAGGTGCCCGGTCCGACCGCCTTTCCCTCCCCGCTGGCGGAGCAGCGGACCGAGGAGGAGTGGCAGGAGCTCGGCTACCGTTTCTACCGGGACGCCGGGGAATTCCAGGCCCGCCTCTACCGGCGGCGGAACCGACTCCACTACCGCAACCCCGACCCGGGCTGGCCGGTTGACACCATCACCCGCAACCGCCAGGATGGACTGGAGATCCAGAACAGCTCACTGGTCGCAGAACGCCACCAGCTGACCTTCGGCGCCGGATACCTGGCCGACCGGGTGGACGGGGACGCCACCGGCCAACACGAACCGGACAGCCGGAATCTCTACCTGCAGGACCAGATTGACCTGGGCCGGCTTAACCTCCTGCTGGGCGGCCGCTATGACGACCACTCGGTCTTCGGTTCGGAGTTCAGCCCGAGGCTGGCCGGCCGGGTCGCCCTGAACGAACGAACTGCCCTGCGCCTGGCCTTCGGCCGATCCTACCGGGCCCCGACAGTCAACGAACTTTACTGGTTCGAGGAATGGTGGCCGGGCGCCGGCTCCTTCGGAAATGCCGGCCTGCGGCCCGAAAAGGGGACCTCTTACGAAGCGGGACTGGACCATAATTTCAATCGGCGGGTCTCCCTGCGGACCACCTATTTCCAGAACGAGGTCAAGGACCTGATCAGCTGGGTCGAAGTAGTGCCCTGGACCCGTTACGAAACGATGAATATCGGCCGGGCCCGGATTTCCGGGCTGGAGACGGAACTGCGCTGGGAGGCCAGTCCCGGACTCCGCTTCACCGCCAGCCACACCCGCCTCGATACCCGTGACCGGCAGACCGGCAAAGAACTGCCGTACCGGCCGGGCCAGGAGTTCGGGCTGACCGGGGAGATCGCCGTCCGCGGCTGGAACCTTTACCTCAAGGCCGGGTACCGCGATCCGGCCTGGGCCGACCCGGCCAATACCCGGAAAGTGGAGGATCACCTGCTGCTTGGAGCCCGGCTCGCCCGCCAGGTCCGGCCCGGCCTGGAGTTCTTCCTGCAGGGCGAAAACCTCCTGAACGAGAATTACGAAATCCTGAGCGGTTACCCGATGCCCGGTGCCAGCTTCGGCATCGGGATAAACGCCCGTTTCTGACCCGGGAGGTCCGATGCGTCCCGTCGGCGGCCTCTGCCTTTCGATTTCCGGCCACCTTCTGCTGGCGCTCCTGCTCCTGGCCATGCCGCTGCTTCAACCGTATGAACGGTACTCCGAACCGGTCATCTTTGTAAATCTCGACCGGTTGCCGCCGGTCGCCGAGAGAACCAGCCGGCCCCCGCAAGAGCCTCCCGGGCCGGAACCTATCCGGCCGGCACCGATCCCGGCACCATCCAGGATCATCCCGGAAGCATCCCGGCTGCCGTCCCCCCGTCCGGCTTCCCCGGCCGTCGAGCCGATCGAAACACCCCGGTCGACAACGCTGATCACTCCCTGGCCCGAACCGTTCATTCCGCCCCTGCCGAAGGGCCCGGCCGGACCGGAAAGTCATGTCCCGGCGCCGCCGGCCGCGGCCGAACGGGAGACGATCGCCAGGGAACCCGTCCGGTCTGCGAATGAAGACCGGGTTGACCTGGACCGGCCGGCCGAATCCGATTACGCCCGGCTGGTGCGCCGCCGGATCATGGAGAACCTTGCGTATCCGGCCGCGGCCCGTCGGCGGGGCCAGGCGGGGGCCGTCCGACTCCGGTTCGAACTGGACTCCGAAGGGCGGCTGGTCCGGAGTTCAGTTGAATCGGGATCCGGGATCCCGGCCCTGGACCGGGCCGCGGTCGAGTCCATCCGGAAATCGGCCCCTTTCCCCGCCTGGACCGGAAGTGAACCACTGTCGAACCGGGTCTTTTTTATCACTCTCCGCTTCCACTTGAACTGAAGTCAGGATTGAAAATTGTCTAATTATACCGGTTGACTTTTCCCCGTTGTTACTCTATCATAAATGGAATACGCGCCTTTAAAGATGGCGCGACCGGGAAGACCCCGGTCCTCCAACCAGGAACCAGTACCAGCAATTACTTTCAATCAACAAGGAGCCGGCACGGTGGAAAAAAAGAATAAGGAAACCCTTCCCTGGTGGAAGCAGAACGGCATCATCATGGCCGGCGGCTGGCACCCGATCACCGGCCGCCTTCGCGCCGGTAACCAACCCGACAACGTGGAAGAGGAGTATGACTGGGAGTATACCGAGGCGCACATCCTCCGGCTGAAGGAGCTGGGTATCAAACTGCTGGTCAGCCAGTTCGACCGCGGCCTGGGCGACACCGACCAGGCCGAGGATCAGGAACGGGCCCGCCTCCAGGCCGAACTCTGCCACAAGCACGGCCTGCGCCACGGAACCTACCTGGCCAACACCGTCTACTTTGAGTCGATGCTCAAGGATTACCCGGAGTGCGAGGACTGGGCGGTGGTGACCCACGACGGCCGCAAGGTCCACTACGGCGGCGAGCAGACCTGGCGCTGGGTGGCCTGTTTCAACTCGCCCGGCTGGCGGGAGCGGATGCGCCGCCAGGTCGAGCGGGCGGTCAACTACGTCAAGACCGATTTCCTGCACTTCGACAACCTGGCCGTCTGGCCGGAACCGGACAGTTGCCACTGCCGCTACTGCCAGGAGGCCTTCCGGAAGTTCCTCTACCGCAGGTACCCGGACCCGGCCAGCCAGAAGCGCCGCTTCGGCTACCCCGGCTTCGAGACCTTCCGGGCGCCCAACTTCTACCTGCGCTTCGGCGGACCCTGGGACCTTGACCAGGTCCGGAATCCCCTGATGCAGGAGTGGATCCTCTTCCGCTGCTGGACGGTGACCGATTACATAAGGGAGATGTCCGAATACGCCCATTCCCTCAACCCGGCCATCTGCATGGAATCGAACGGCCAGTCAGTCTGGGGCGTGAACCAGGCAATCCTGCACGGCATCGACCAGGAGGCCCAGAGCGCCCACGTGGACGTGGTCTGCGAGGAGAACCCCGATTACCGGCCCGATGATGACCCGCGGGCCATTCCGAAGGTCACCCACAAGTTCCGGGGCATGAACTTCTACCGCCGGCTGGGCAAGTCGGTTTACACCGCCTACGGCGACGAGGAGACGCTGGCCTTCAACCTGACCTTCGCCGGCAACCCGGGCATCAACCAACACTGGGGCTATGCCGAACCGGGCCGGCGGCCGCTGAACCCGGCCCAGCCCGGCGTGGCCGAACTGCTGGCCCACTACCGGCGCCATACCGCCCTTTACACGCCGGTGCGCAGCGCCGCCCGGATCGGCCTCTGGCGCAGCAAGCTGTCGCTGGCATTCATTTCGACCGGCACCTACCTTTCGGCCTGCGTGCTCGAACAGACGCTCTTCAACCACCGGATTCCGTTCAGCATCATTTCCGATGGACATGTCAACGGTGAGAAACTGAAGGAGTTCGACCTGCTCATCCTGCCGGACAGCCAGTACGTGAGCCAGGCCCAGGCCGCCGCCCTGATCGAGTTTGTCAAGAAGGGCGGCTCGCTTCTGATCACCGAGAACTCCGGACTTTACAATGACGAAGGCCGGCGCCGGACCAGCCCGGTCTTTGGCCCGCTCTTCGCCGGGGATTGGAAGGCCGGCTCCTCCCGGTCGTCCGAAACCTGGTCCTTCGATCCGCACCAGCAATTCATCACCCTGGGCGAAGCCGGCCAGCCGGCGCGCGCTCTCTTCGGCCGGGGGCGGGCCGCCTACCTGCCGAAGCTGGAGTACGTGTACCGGCCGCGCACCTTCAAGAGCCGCTATAACGTCCATTACGACGGCATCGACAGCCGCTACTGGAAGGAGCCATACAATGCGGCCGAGGTGCTGGAGACCATCCAGTGGCTGGCCCCGGATTCAAGACCGGTGACGGTCTATGGAAACCCGGAACTGCGCCTCGATTACCTGGCCTGGCCGGACGGCCGGCTGGGCGCCGCCCTGCTGCGCTGCGGACCGCTGGCCGGAACGGCGGAAATCGCTCTGGGAGTGATGTCGGCCTCCAAACCGGCCGAAGGCGAATGCCTGATCCCGGAACGGAAAGAACCGCGGCCGTTGACCTGGGTCGGCCGTTCCGACGGCTACTGGGAGACCCGCCTGCCGGAGATCGGCCGCCACGCGGTTATCCGCTGGCGGATCGTCCAGAAGAAAAAAGGGTGAGTCAAATATGGAAATGAAACGCGGCAACGGTTTTTCCAGGCGGGCCTTCCTGGCCGGCTGCCTCTTTGCCCTCGGGGTGGCGATCACCGAACCTTACAGCCTGATGATGATCCAGCCCTACGGGATGAGCGCCGATTTCATCGCCGGGGCGGCGGTGGTCGGCCTCTTCCTGCTGGCGCTGCTGATCAACCCGATCCTCTCCCTGATCAATCGCCGGCTGGCCTTCAATTCAAGCGAACTGCTGCTCATCTACATGATGATGCTGATCGCCTCGGCCATCCCCAGCTGGGGACTGATGAGCATCCTGATCCCGCTCATCTCCGGGGTTCAATACTTCGCCACCCCGGAAAACCGCTGGGGAGAACTGGTACTGCCCCACCTTAAACCCTGGCTGACTCCCGACCTCAACACCGCCACCGCCTTCTTCGAGGGAACCAGCGCCGGCGCGGCCGCCCCCTGGTTCGGCTACCTGAGGCCGCTGGCCGCCTGGCTGCTCCTGCTGCTGCTGATTTACTTCGTCAGCATCTGCATCACGGTCATCCTCCGAAAGCAGTGGGTGGAGAACGAAAAGCTGGTCTTTCCGCTCACCATCCTGCCCCTGGAGATGGTCCGGCCGTCCGAAGGCGGGGGACGGGTACCGCCCTTCTTCAAGAACCGGCTGATGTGGCTTGGCTTCGCCATCTCCTTCCTGATCCTCTCCCTCAACGGCCTTCATTATTACTTCCCCGAAGTGCCGGCGCCCGTGCTGCTGAACTCGGTCCGGATCTTCCGAAACACCATGAGCCTGAGCTTCTTCCTGAGCTTCCCGGTGCTCGGACTGGCCTACCTGCTCAACCTCGACATCGCCTTTTCACTCTGGCTCTTCTACCTGCTGGGCGTGCTGGAGACCGGCTGGCTGAACATCGTCGGCTTCAGCCTGCCCGGCCCGCTCGATCCCTTCGCCGAGGGTTCGACCATGGCCTCCTTCCGGGCGATGGGTTCCATGATCACCCTGGTCTTCTTCGGTCTCTATCTCGCCCGCCAGCACCTGGCCAATGTCCTCCGGAAGGCCTTCCGGAACGATCCGCAGGTGGACGATTCGGACGAGATCCTCTCTTACCGCACCGCCATCCTGGGCCTCTTCATCGGCTCGGCACTGATCCTGGTCTGGCTGACCCTGCATGGCCTGCCGCTGCTGCCGGCCCTGGTCTTTCTTTTCGCCGCCCTGGTGGTCCTGACCGGCCTGAGCCGGATCATCTGCCAGGCGGGCATCGGCTTCGCCCGCAGCATCAACATTCCACCGGTCTTCACCACCTACTCCCTGCCCAGCCAGGCCATCGGTCCGGCCGGCTACAGCCTGCTGGGCATGCAGTTCTCCTGGTCTTCGGACATCCGGACCACGGTCATGGCTTCGACGGCCAACTCGCTCAAGATCAACGAAACCGGCCGCATCCGGCCCCGGCTCCTCTTCCTGGCCCTGCTGGCCGCCCTGGTGCTGGCCTACGCGGGCGCCGCCTGGATGATGCTGAAGGTCGGCTTCGAACACGGCGCCATCAACAGCCAGCAATCCTGGTTCTTCCGCGGCAGCATGATCCGCTACAACATCGGCTACATAACCGACAAGATCCTCCATCCGCCCACCCGGGACATCATCATGCCGCGGCTGGGCTTCACCGGGGTCGGGATGGCGGCCATGGGCGTCCTGATGTTCCTGCGCTACCGCTTCCTCTGGTGGCCGATCCACTACATCGGTTTCCCGATCGCCAACAGTTACATGATGAGCCACGCCTGGCTCTCCATCTTCCTGGCCTGGCTGCTCAAGAGCATCATCCTGCGCTACGCCGGTCCGAAGGTCTACCAGCGTAGCATCCCCTTCTTCCTGGGACTGGTGCTCGGCCAGCTGACCGCCGGCGGCGTCTGGCTGATCATCGATTTCATCACCAAGACCACCGGCAACAAGCTGCCGATCGGCATCGGTTAAAGGCCCGGGCGCGCCGGTATTTTCCGGCGCGTCCTCAAAATGAGGCGGAACATGAAAAAATGCGTCGAGGTACCGTACCTGCGTCCGGCCGAAATCCTGGCCGCCCGGGAGAAAACTTCGCTCATCTTCCTCCCGGTGGCGCCCCTGGAGTGGCACGGACCCCACCTGCCCCTGGGCACCGACCCGCTCAACGCCTACCAGAACGCCCTCTTCCTCGCCCGCGAACTGGACGGCCTGGTAATGCCGCCCCTCTTCATCGGGACCGAAAGGGAACGGCGGCCGGAGATGTTGAAAAGCATCGGCTTCAAACCCTCCGATTACGTGGTGGGCATGGACTTCCCGAAGAACAGCCTGCCCAGCCAGTACTTCAAGGAGGAGGTCTTCGCCCTGGTCCTGCGCAACCAGCTGAAACTCCTGGCCGACGACTGGCGGTTCCGCCGGATCGTGATCGCCAACGGCCACGGCGCCGAAAACCAGATCGCCGTTATCCAACGGCTGAAGAAGGAGTTCGAGGGCACCCGGCCGGTCCGGGTGCTTCTGATGATGCCGCTGGTGAATTTTCCCGGCGACAACAAGTGGTCGCACGCCACGCTCGAGGAGACCAACGCCACCCTCTTCCACTACCCGGAATCGGTCGACCTGAAGGCGCTGCCGGCCGGCAAAAAGCCGCTGAAGAACCTTGATTGGGCAATCATCGACGACCTGACCTTCCGGGGCCGGCCGGCCCCGGGTTTCACGGTCCGCCCCGAGGAGGATCCCCGCCGGGCCACGCCGGCCCAGGCCAAAAAACAGGTGCTGCGGACCCGGGCCAACTGCCTGCGCCAGGTCCGGGACTGGCTCGCCCGGGAGGCGGCGAAGGCGTAAAAAAACGAAACCGCTTCCACCGGAGACAACCTTAAGTAAAACCGCCCGTTTTGATGCTACCCTGCTACCCCGCCCGCCTGTTTTTTTAACCTGAGCATTGTATAACTTGACAAATCCGTATTCCTGCGACATTATATTATCTGGAAGAAGTATGAGAACCGTCACCCCGGTCGAAGGTTGAAAGGAGGGGAGTCAAACGGACCGGAAAGGGGAAGGAAGAATCCAGAAGAAGGCCCGGAAGCCCGGGCGTGTCCGGAGTAATTTCTGAGGGAGGGTTTATGAAATTACGGATGCGGAGTGGTCTTGGCTTCACCCTGATCGAACTTCTGGTGGTCATCGCCATCATCGCCATTCTGGCAGCCATGCTGCTGCCGGCCCTGGAGAAGGCCCGGACCCGGGCCCAGGTGTCCAATTGCACCAGCAACCTGAAGCAGATCGGCCTGGCCATCTTCATGTACAGCAACGACTGGGAAGGACGGATGCCGACCCTGGCCTCCAACGAAATATACAACAACGGTGTCGCCGGCGGTGTTTACTACCTTGACGTTTGGGAGAAGCACTGGATGTACACTCTTCTCTCCGAGAACTACCTCCGGGACCCGAAGGTCTTTCAGTGCCTGGGGGGCGCCGGCCTGGAAAATCATGGCAGCATCAAGTGGCAGCGTTACAACCTGACCGATTTCGACGCAGCCGGAAAGCCCTGGGCCTACCCGTTCAGTTATACTTATAACAAGCTTATCCTGCCCACCACCCTGATCCAGAAGGTGCCCGACCCGCAGGACAAGATCATCTGCGGGGACATGCGTAACCACGACAGCAGCGGCTGGAATGCGATGCAGGGAGAAACCGGTGATTTCCAGGATCTGGCCGACAGCCACAACGGGGTGATCAACTGCCTGATGTTTGACGGCCACGTGGAGGCGATCGCGGCGACCAACAACGTCGGCACGGCCCGGCTGACGGTAACCCCGTAACCATCCGCCCAACCAATCACATAGTGACGGAGGACTTATGAAATCAAGGAAAACGGCCCGGGGCTTCACCCTGATTGAACTCCTGGTGGTGATCGGCATCATCGCCATCCTGGCGGCCATGCTGCTGCCGGCCTTGTCCCGGGCGCGCAACCGGGCCAAGATGGCCGCCTGCGTGAATAACCTGAAGCAGATCGGCCTGGCCTCCCGGATGTACATGAACGATAATGACGGGACCATTCCGGCCCTATACAGCGACGGCCCGACCTTCTACGGTGCGACCGGCTCCAACTTCGGCAACATTGTCGGGATCGGAAGCATATATTACGGCCACTGGATGGGCCAGCTGGCGCCCTACCTGAAGTGCGACCTGACCAGCCACATCACCATCTCCCGGAATCGCATCTTCAGCTGCCCGTCCCGCTCCGGAAAGAAGTTTTATTATTCCTGCAATATCGGAGGCATCGGCGGCACCGGAGTCCGCATCACCCAGATCCGCAAGGACATCACCCGGCTCATTCACATCACCGAACTTTACCATGTTTACAACCACGCCATAACCGGTAGTGACAAGTACTGTGACTACGACCGCCACGACGGACAGATCAACGCCCTGATGCTGGACGGTCACGTCGAAAACGGGGACATCAACAAGTTCGGAACCGCCTACACCAGTACCGGGGTGGGCAAGGAGTACTGGACCGGCATCTGACGATTCGGCATATAAGGTTTAAAAAGGGGGCGCGCCGGGTCGGCACGCCCTCTTTTTTAATGAATTCAAAGGGCGCCACCCGACCGAAACGCCAATAAATTAAAGACCGTTTCACCGCCGGGTTAAAAAAACAAAGAAACAATGTTATAATGAACGAAGTCCCTTTTCTTTTTGTCTAACCAACCGGATTTTTGCTAAGGAAGGCCCATCGAAACGGAGGCGGTCATGTCAAGAAGAATACTTCCGGTCCTGTTGATGATGCTCCTCTCGGCCGGGCCGGCCTTCAGTCAGCAGGGACGTTTCAGTTTCACCCGACTCTGGACCGGCGAGGAGCTTCAGCAACTCAACCTGGGCGGCGGCAAGTTCCCCGGCAATCCGAAGGAATGGCAATCTTCGGCCGGCGTGGCCTTCGGTTTCAATTACCCGGGCACCGGTCCGCTGCCGGAGCCGATCGTGGTGAAGATTCCGCTCGGCCGGACCCTGCCGCTGGGCCATTACCGCCTCTACGTCAAGAACTTCTACCTGGGCAAGATGGAGGCGACCCTGGGCGACATCACCAAGCCGCTGCGCATCGTCCGCTTCGACTGGAGCGTGGTCGAGACCTTCGAGATCAACGAGCCGGCCGACCAGGTCACCCTGCGCTACTTCCCGACCGACCTGGTGGCCGGCAGCGGCAAGGCCCACCAGCAGTATTACATCCTGCAGGGGCTCTTCATCACCACCGAGGCCAACAAGGTGCCCAAGTTCGCCGGCGAGATCGTGGAGCTGGTGGCCGAGGACACGCCGCCGGCCCGGAGCGGCAACTACCTTGAGAACGGCGGCTTCGAGGCCGGCCTGACCGGCTGGGGCCGTTGGTACGGTTCGGCCACGCCGGTGCTGCGGCCGGCCAACCTGGACACCGGCGGCCCGGCCGAGGGTCGTTATGCGCTCCGGCTGGAGGTGCCGGCCAACGACCGCCGGTTCGGGGTGGAGACCAAGCTCTACCGGGTCCCGGCCGGCCGGGATTACACGCTGAGCTTCGCGGCCCGGGCCGACCGGCCGCTGGCCCTGCGGGCCTACCTCAACGGCATTTCGGACGATCTCAAAAACTATTCATCGGCCGGGCTCACGGCCGCGGTCAGCCTGACGACCGAGTGGCAGCGCTTCACCGTCAGCGGCCGGCTGCTCAGCCGGCCCGGCTTCCTCTACACGCTGGTCATCCAGCCCCAGGGCGACGAGCGGCCGGCGGTGGTCTGGCTGGACGCGGTCCAGCTGCAGGAGGGGGCGGCGGCCCCCTTCCAGCCGCGCACGCCCCGGGAGGTGGGCTGGATATCGAACACGCCGGGCAACGTCTTCTACGAGCGGGAGCCGGCCCGGGTGGAGCTGCTGGTCTCCGGCGGCGGGAACGCCGCGGTCGACTACCAGACGGTGGACTTCTGGGGGCAGGTGGTGGACCGCGGCCGCCAGGAGGTCGCCGGCGGCCGGGCCGCCTTCGACCTTTACGCGGGCAAGCGCGGCCTCTTCCGGACCACCTTCACCCTGGGCGAGGCCCTCTCGGAGCTGGTCTACTCGGTCCTGCCGGCCAATCCCCACCTGAAGGAGAAGTACCCGGCCGGCACCCTGGGCACCGACATCGGCGGCGCCGTCCCCTACCACCTGGACATCCTGAAGCGGGCCAACTTCAACTGGGCCATTTCGAAAACACTTGGGCGCTGGTACGTGGTGGAGCCGGAACCGGGAAAATACGTCTTCAACGACGAGGCGATCCAGGCGATCGACCAGGCCAACATCCTCCTGCTCATCCAGCCGCTTAATATCGGCTGGGGGATCCAGCCCTGGCTGAAGGAGTACGCCCAGCCGCCGGTCAACAGCGGCGCCGTCTGGGAACCGGCGAAGCGGGCCTTTTACATGAAGGCCTGGGGCGACTTCATCTACGCCCTGGTCTCCCGCTACAAGCCCTACGTCAAGCACTGGGAGATTGAAAACGAACCCAATGCCGGTTTCACCCCGGGGCAGTATGCCGAAATCCTGAGGGTGGCCAGCCGGGAGATCCGGCGGGCCGACCCGCAGGCGAAGGTGGTCGGCTTCTCCGGCGGCGGCTTCAGCCGGAAGTTCTACGACCCGGTGCTCAAGGCCTGCGGGCCGGAGAACTTCGACATCGTCTCGGTCCACTTCTACGGCTACGCCGACCCGGACTTCGCCAGCTTCCTGAAGGAGACCGGCCGGCCCGGCTGGAACACCGAGGTCGGCTCGACCGGCCCCAGCTTCTTCACCAGCCTGCCCAACTTCGACTCGGTCAAGGAGAAGGATTACTGGCAGCTGCGACCGGGGATCATCCAGGCCAACGCGGTGAGCGACGTGCGGACCTACCTGAGCTCGATGTCGGTCGGCGGCATCGAGAAGTACTTCTACTACTTCGCCCGCTTCGGCAACTGCGGTCCCTCCCAGCCGACCACCTGGGCCGGCGGCGGCAAGGAACTGGTGGAGTACGACGGCAGCCTGCGGGCCAACGCGGTCGGCCTCTCGATCGCCAGCCACTTCATCGACGGCGGCCGCTACCAGGGGGCCGTCGAGCTGGACAAGACGGTGACCGCCCACCTCTACCGGAAGGCGGCCGGGACGGCCGGCTTCTTCTGGGTGACCGAGGCGAAGGTCTTCAAGGCGGTCCCGCCGGCCGGCTTCAACTTCTACGACCTGATGGGCAATCCGATCGAGCCGGCCGGCCTGCGACTGACCGAGAGCCCGGTCTACTTCACCGGGCCGGCCGACCCGGCCGCGGCCGCCGCCGCACTCAAGACGATGCGACTGGAAGCCGCCAACTGACCCGTTTCGGCGAGTAGGAAAGGGGGCGGCATTCACTTCCAGCCGATGTTTCAGTCAATCGTAATCGGACCCTTTTCCGAACGGATTTTACCCCAACCGGAGGGAAGAAGATGAGACGATGGCTTGGCTTCCTCGTGGCGATCGGCTGCCTGGCGGCCGCCGCCGGGCCGCTAACGGCCCAGGAGAAGAGTATCAGCCGGATGTGGACCGGCGCCATGCTGGCCGGGAAGTCGGGCTGGGGCAGTTACAGCGGGGGCGGAGATTCGGTGCCGGGCGCCATGAGTGGCATGGCCACCGACCCGGCGGCCGGGGCGAAGGCCGTTTATCGTCTGCCCATCAACCCGCCCCTGCCGGCCGGAACCTACAAAATTCTCATCAAGGAGTTCCACGGCGGCCGGGTCAGCTTCGGCCTGGCCGGAACGACCAGCGAACCGCTCACCTATGCCCGCCACGTGAGCGCCGGCTGGTCGGGCCTGGTACTAACCATCACCGCGCCGGCCCCGGAATTGGCACTCACCTTCCAGCCTACTCTCAAGCCGGAACAGAGCCCGACTCAGAATATCATACTGCAGGGAATCTATATCACCACCGACCTCAACGAAATAATCGGCCGGGATGACATCATCCGGTCCGGGGCGGGGCCGGTCCTGGCCCCGGGGCAGGTTCCGCCGCCCCCGCTGCGCACCGACAACTACCTGGAGAACTCCTCATTCGAACTGGGCATCGGCCACGGCTGGGGCAAGGTCTGGATCAACCAGTGGGACGACAGCACCGCCGCCGACGGCCGTTACTCGCTGCGGCTGCCGGTCATCCAGATGTGGTACTCGACCCTGGGCTACTACTACCGTCTCAACAACCAGAGCGGCTTCGAGAGCAAGTTCTACCGGCTGCCGCCGGGCCGCTACACCCTCTCTGCCTACCTGAAGGCCGACAAAGCCTGCAGCGTCAACCTGCGCCTCTTCGGCCATCCGGAGAAGGCCACCCAGGACGGTCCGGGGCGGACGGCCGGCGGCGGCCGGGCCGATCTCACCACCGAGTGGAAGCGTTTTGCCTTTACCTTCGACGTTCCCGAGGGACCGGGCAACTTCTGGGCCGTCGGCCTGAACATGGAGTGGCGCACCATCAACCTGGGATTCAAGGTTGATTCGAGCCTGGAGGAGATCCGGAAGGCCGACCTTCCGATACCCCAAAACGTCTGGGTGGACGCCCTCCAGCTGGAACGGGCCGAAACGGCCAGCCCTTACCGACCCCGGGGCGGCGTCGAGGTCGGCATCCTCTGCCGGCAGCCCGGCCACATCCTTTACGAGAACGAGCCGGCCAACCTGGAACTGCTGGTTTACAACCCCGGCAAGAATACCGGCACGCTGGAGGCAACCTGGCGGATCGAGGATTACTTCGACCGGCCGGTCAGGGAGGAGACCTTCCGGATACCGCTCCGGGGCGAAACCCATCTGAGCCGGAAACCGGCGGTGCCGCTCGACCGCCGGGGCATCTTCCGGATGCTGGCCTGGACCCGGGAGGACGCGGCCGGACCGGACGAACTCAGTTTTTCCATACTGCCGCCCAACCGCCACCTGAATATCCTCTACGAACCCGGCCGGATGGGAACCGACACCGGATCCGATCCAAACGCGCTGGCAATCCTGAAGCGGGCCAACTGCAACTGGGTGATCAGCAAGGGCATCGGCCGGATGGAAGGCGTGATGCCTGAACCGGGCAAATACCGCTGGTCGGACGAGGCGCTCCAGAATGTCCTGGACGCCAAAATCATGATGCTGGGCCAGGTCTTCGTCAACAATGCGCCGGCCTACCTGAAGCCGTATTGCGGCACCAACCAGGGCTGGGAGCCGGAGAAGAAGAAAAGGTACCTCGAAATCTGGGGGAATTACGTTTACGACCTGGTCAGCCATTACCGGGAGAAGATCCGCCACTGGGAGGTGACCAACGAACCCTACTTCTGGTGCACGCCGGAGGATTACGCCGACATCCTGCGGGTGGCCAGCGAGCGGATCCGGCAGGTCGATCCCGGCATAAAGGTGATCGGTTTCTGCTCCGGCAACATGCCGGCCTACTTTCCGCGGGCGGTCCGGGCGGCCGATCCGAAGTGGTACGACGGCGTCAGCGGCCACTTCTACGACACCGACCCGGTCAAGCTCCGCTACTTCGCCTCGGTCCTCAAAAAATACGACAAGAGCGGCTGGCAGACCGAGGCCGGGCCGACCTTTCCTTCCTTTTACAAGACGCTGCCCACCCTTCAGCAGCTTTACGGGGAGGAGCACCACGCCAATCCCAGCAGTCAGGGCGTCCGCGACAGCAACATCCGGACCCTCCAGGGAGAATTGCGCTGTTTCGCCATCGGGGCCATTGACCACTACTTCCATTACTTCAGCCGTTTTGGCAACACCGCCCCCACCGAAACGACCCGGCGGCCCGGCGGCGGCAAGGAGGACGTCGAGTACGACGGCAGCCTGCGCCCTTACGCGGTCGGCCGCTCCATCGCCAGCCACCTGCTGGAGGATGCCCGCCATTACGCCGAGTGGCGGGGCGACCCGCGGGTGACGCTCGGCCTCTTCGAAAAGGGCGGCCAGACGGTTGGGGTGGTCTGGAGCGTGGACGGACGTCTCCTGGAAATCCGGCCCGAAACGGCCGGCGGCTGGCAGGTCTACGACTGGTGCGGGAATAAGCTGGCCCTGGGGAAGGACGGCAGTTTCCAGGTGGATCGTTTCCCGAGGTACTTCACGGTCGCCGCGCCGCCGGCGCAGGTCGCCGGGATGCTTGACCGGGGCACGGTGCGCGGCTGGTTCAACGTTGACGCCCGCCTGGTGCCGGCACCGACCGGAACCGGGTTTGCCCTCAACCTGCTGCTTCATAACGAAAAGGAGAGCCTGCAGCGGGTCTCGATTATCCTGGGCGGCCGCCTGGGCGGCTTCTTCGCCAACCCGGCCGAACTGCAGAACCTGGAGATTCAGGGAAAGGAAAACCGGCGGCTGATTCTGCTCCTGACCGGCACCCCGGGCGGCCGTGTCCTTGACCTGGCCGTGATGGCCCGGGGCACCGATTTCAGCATTGACTTCCCCTTCACCTTCAGCCTGGCGGCCGCCCAGGCCGCCGCCGGTCTTGACGAGGTGGCCGGCCGCGGGCCGGACTTTTCGACTGTAACCATCCGGACCGGTCCCGGCAACCGGATGAGCCCGGCCGACTACACGCCGCGCTTCGAGGCCGGCTACGACGCGGTCAATCTCTACCTGGCGGCTGATATCACCGATGACCTGCTTTCGCCGGTTCCCGGAAACATTCCGGGCGAACGCCACGACCAGGTCCACTTTCTGATCGCGGCCGAAACGGCCGAACGGCGGAGCTCGAACAACCCGAGGGAGACGCTGGGGCGCGTGGCCTCGCGCTCCGACTGTTTCGTGGTACTGGCGCCGAAGGCCGGCGGCGGGGCGGCGGCGGAACTGCGCCGAGGTGACGGCACGGTCGAAAAGATCGAGTCCGCCTCCTTCACCGCCACGGCCGGCGGCTACCGCCTGGCGGTGGCGGTCCCCTGGGAAAAATTGGGGATGGCGGCGCCGAAGCCGGGCAGCAGCCTGGTCTTCAACGCGGTCGCCTTCGACGCCGACGGCGTCAACCCGGATTGGAAGACCGAGTGGCCCTGGGCGGGCGGGCCGGAGTTCGAATATGCCAATCCGGCCGGCTGGGGGGAGCTGCTCTTCCGGTAGCCGGAAACCGTACCTGTAAGAACAGGCCCGGCCGGAAGCCCGGCCGGGCCTTCAGCTGGAGTTACCAACCATCCCGTATCTCGGGCAAGCGCCGGGAGATCCCGGCCAAAGAATGGAGGGAGGAAGAACCATGAAGAGAATGGCAGCCTTGTTATGCCTGTTCAGCCTGGCCTTGATCGCGATGCCCCTGGCGTCAGCCGCGGAACCGGCCGGCCTGAGCCAGTTCAGTCCGGTCGAGGCGCAGGTCAACCTGGTGGAGAACGGCGCCTACAGCCGGGCGGTGGGCGGACTGCCGACCGGCTGGACGCTGGAAGGCAGCGGCCGCCCATACATCTTCAACCGGGGGGCCTACCATGCCGCCGGCATCGAGGTGACCGACCGCCGGTCACCCGGCGCCATGCTTCTTTCCCAGCCGATCCGCATCGAGCGTCCGGAGGCCGCTTACGTGCTGACCGGGCTCCTGGCCGGCGGGGCGGCCGAGACCGACGAGGTGGTGCCCACCGATTCCGAAAAGAAGGGCGGCGGCGTCCTGGAACTCCGCTGTTACGACGCGTCCGGGAAACGGCTGGCCAACGCCGCCGAGTTCAGCTTCCAGGGGGCGCGCCGCGGCATGCATCTTTACCGGGAGCTCAACGACGGCCGGATCTTCCAGCGCTGTCAACTGCCGGCCGGCACCGCCACGGTCCGGGTGGCCTGGGGACTCCGCCAGGCGATCGGGCGGGTCAACACCGATGACCTGGCCTTCTACCGGGAGACCGGGACCGGCCGCCCGGACCAGCTGGCCGTGGCCGCCTACGATGCCAACCTGCGCAGTGCCTGGCTGAAGGCGGGCGACAAGGGGGCCATTCTGGTCGACGGTGTCCGCGATCCCGGCCCGAAGGCCGACATCAACCCGGTCCTGGCCGGGGTCTGGAAGTACCCCTTCAACAACTGGCTGCTGCAATACGCACCCAAGGGAGTGATCTTCGACCTGGGCGGCCCCTGCGCCGTGGATGGCATCGAGGTTTCGATGGCCACCTCCACCAGCGACGTGGTCGACCGGCAGGCGGGCCGTTTCGATCCGGAGATCATCCGGGTTGCCTTCAGCGACGACGGCATCAATTTCGGTCCGGAAATGGAACTGCTTTACCGCCCGGAACTGATGCAGGCCGAAGCGTTGATGAGGGTTTATTATCAAGGTTTTCGAAGGGCCGGCCGCTTCGTCCGGCTGGCCGGGGCGGAGAGCATGGCCGAGGTCCGCTTCTTCGGCCGGGCCGAACCGGTCTCCATCGGTTACCGGCCGCTGATGGTCATCCGCAACGGCCAGGTCGCTTACGGAGTCGAGGTGGAACTGGACGGCCTTGACGACCAGTCCTTCATGGCCAGGGTTCCCAAGGGCAACATTCACCGGATTGACCGGCGCCGCTGGGTGGACGTCACCCTGATCACCCCGGCCGGCCGCCTTTCCGAGAGCCTGGTCTTCGATAACTTCACGCCGGAAAAGATCATGCGGCGCCAGTACTTCACGCCCAACCCGGCCGCCCTGGCCGGCGGCGCCGATCTGGAACTGGCCTACCACGACCGGGTCCAGGTCTGGGATTCGCCGACCACCCATTCCCTGCAGACCGACCAGGCGGCCCCGGCGCTGGTTATTAAATCGGCCCTGCCGGCCCAGCCGCAGCTGGCCGCCGTCAACCAGGAGCTGGCCGCCCTGAAGAAACAGCTGGACCGCAGCCGGGGCGAGGAGAAGAACCGGGTCGCGGCCCTGGCCGCCGCCCAGCTGGCCCCCAAGCTGAAGAATCTCGGGACCGAGGCAAAGAGCATCGAAGAGTTCTTCAGCCAGGCGGGCAGCCCCCGGACGCTGGGTCCGGAACTCCTACCCAGCTTTGAAATCAAGACTCCGGACGGCAAGTTCTTCTACCGGGTCGCGGTCAAGGCGCCGGACATCTTCCTGATCTCCAAGTACGACTCGGTCACCGGCCGCTATATCTCCAACGCCGGCCACAGCGGCAATTACGTGACCGCCGGCGAAGTGGCGATGGCCAATCCCAAGTACCTCCTGCAGCGGCGGTACCTGAAGGATGGCGAGAGTTTTGAAGCGGCGGCGGCCGCCGCCGACGGCTGGGAGAACGTGAGCGTAAGCATGGTGCTGGAGCGGGGCTTCCGGGCCCTCTTCCGGATCAGTTTCGAGCTCCCGGAGGCCGGGGACTGGACGATGTGCTGCAAGACCCTCTGGCAGTTCCCCGAATCGAAGATGATTCTGAACGGTCAGGCGGTGGGGACACCCTTCCGGTGGGGGCAGCAGACCGCGCTGCTCCGGAACTGCCGGGCCGGCGCCAATGAACTGCTTATCCAGGCCGATGCCAGCCAGGCCCGGATCAACCTGGAAACCGCCCCATACCAGGCCAGCTACTTCCATCTCTACTGGCTCAAAACCAGCCAGCCGGTGGCGGCCTTCGGTGAAAGCCAGGTATTCCTGCCCGGCCTCTCCGGAAAGGCCACCGTCGTATATGCCGGCGGCGCACCAGTAGTGGTTGATTTTCCCAGGGAGACCCGTTTTCAGCCGGCCGCGGCCCGCTTCGCCGACCTGCTGAAACCGACTTCGGAGACCGGTCCCATCACCACCCGGCCTTCCGACGGCGATTACGTGGACAAAAACGGCAGCCGTTTCTTCGTCTGGGGCGGCCACTGGAACCACCTGCACAGCAAGGAGGGCATCGACCTGGCCGTCCGGATGCTGCCGACCATGGGCGTGAGCACCACCCGCAACATCTACGACGAGTCCGAGGCGGACGAGGCGACCGGCAAGTGGAGGCCCGAAGCCCTGGACCAGGTCTTCTACCAGGTGGCCCAGCTGGGTAAGGCCGGCATCTACCAGGACATCTGCCTGCACAGCTACGGCTGGTACACCAACCCGGAGGGGGCCTTCTACAAGGTCGACGGCGGCAACGACCCGCGCTACCGGGGCATCAGCCGCCTCTGGAACCCGGTCTATCTGCGCGCCCAGAAGAATTACGCCACCGAGCTTTTCACCACCGTCAATCCCTACAACGGCAAGAAGCTGATCGACGATCCGACCATGATCTCGGTCGAGATCGCCAACGAGGATTACGGCCTGGGGGCGCGCCGCTTCGATTTCGAGGAACTGCCGGAACCGGAGAAGACCCTGGTGCGGAAACGCTTCAACAGCTGGCTGCTGAAAAAATACAAGAGCCGGGAGAAGCTGGCCGAAGCCTGGGCGCTCGAGCCGCTCGCGGCCGAGGAGAACCCGGCTCAGGGCAACATCCACTTTCCGCCCCAGTTCAAGACCGTCGCCAAGTCGCCCAACTTCTTCCTGAACTGGGACGCCGAGGGGCGCACCGCCAGCCCGCGCACCTCCGACGCCATGGAGTGGTGCCGGGGCGAGGTGTACGACTTCCTGAAGACCATGTACGACCACCTGCGCGGCCTGGGTGTGAAGTGCTCCATCTCCTGGTGCGGTTTCAGCACCTATGAGCTTCAGATGACCAACCTTCATCCCTACCTTTCGATCTGCGACTCCCTGGGCGGCAGCGGTTACGGTTCCGACAACAACTTCCGGTCCCTGGAACGCTGGTACGTCTACGGAAGTTTCAACCACTTCTGGCCGAAGTCGACCCACGTGCGCGAGTGGTCGAGCTGGAACCAGGGAGCGGACGTGGCCGCCTCGACCAACGGCCTGGTCACGGCCGGCCTCTTCGGCCTGGCCCACGGGCTGGACCACTGGAGCCATCACAAGCTCGGTTACGCGGCCTATCCGAGCCTGGAACAGGAGGCGGTCAACTCGATCAACCCGGATGTGGACCAGCGGCGGGCCGCCTTCTCCTTCGTCGGCTGGGCCTTCCGGCGAGCCCGGATTCCGGTTGACCCGCCCCGCCTGCTGATCGGTTTACCCAAGACCGAATCCTGTTACGGCGGCCTGAACAGTCCCTGCGACACCCAGCCGCTCAAGGGCGGCTATACCTTCCTCTACGACCAGGTGCGGATGGACTACTATGTCTTCGACCAGGTCTACGACGGTCCGGAGGACATGGTGGTCATGCACGAGGGGCGCAGCCCGTCCGGTGACTACCGGAAGGCGAAACACGCCATCCTCTGGAGCCACGGCATCTCCGATCCGACCGGCCGCAACCCCAGGGCCCGCGAGGAGTGGTTCGCCCTGCACGGCATCCATTTCGAACCGGGCGAACGCTGGAAGAAGACCGACCGGGTCCTGGCCTTCAACTGCGACCTGGTCGATGACCCGGAATTGAACCGGGTTGTTTATGACACCCTGGTCGCGTGGGGCGTAAAACTCCCCTTCAGCCGGGACGAGATTCACAAGATCTATGCCAACCTGGACCGGTCCATCGAGGTCAATACCGACCTGGGCCGGATGAAGGTGGACCGGGACGATTTCCAGGCCTGGCTGGGCCAGAACCATGGTGAGCAGACCCAAACCTCGCTGATGTCCGTTTCAACCGACGCCGACCAGGTCCAGGTGCTGGCGGTGCCGTTTGACACCGGCAGCTTCAAAACCGCCCGCCAGCTGGTCCTCTGGAGCCGGACCGACGCCAACGTCAAGCTGACCGCCGATTTCGACCGTGAACCGGAGATCTGGGCGGTCAACTGGACCGGCTACCGGAAGCAAAAGGTCTCCCCGCTGGCCTGGGATAAAAAATCGGTCACGGTGCGCTTCACCCACGACCTGGATGTGCATTACTACGAGATTCTGCGCTGACGCCAAACCGGCAAACTGATCTAGGAATCGAGGCGGGCGGCGGCTTTAAACCTCCGCCCGCCTCTTTTGAGAACCGCCCTAGGGATCGTCGCCTGATATACAATCAGGGCGAGGCAGGCAAAGGTTGACTTTTACCCCCCTTATCCTTATAATAAAACTTTAAATTCCCGTCAATCGTCCCGCCTGTTTTTCAACCGCCAAAACCTTGAAGGAGGATGTGAAGATGGCCGTAGTCGCAGAGCTGCACCTGGAAAGCTGTCCGCGCGGTTCGCTCTTTGATGAAAATCGGCTCGACTGGTCCAAGGAGAAGAAGCACCTGCCCGGCTGGCGCAACGCCCTGAGCGCCGGCCCCTGGTGGAAACTGCGTCCCTCCCTCTTCCTGGACACCGACCGCGAAGGCCCCTACCTGGAACACATTATCGGCCACGAGGTCCGGCTGGTGGCCGGCCAGCGGCTGATGTCCGACTACACGGTCCGGGGCCGCTTCCGGATGCTCACCGAAAACTACCGGCCGATTCACACCGACGACCTCTGGGCGATCAAGGGGCGGGTCGGGCCGGTCGTCCGGATGATGGACCACCGGCGCTACTACCTGCTCTGCCTGGAGGGCCTGGAACGGATCGTCCTCTACCGGCGCGAGGACGAGGAGACCTACCAGCTGGCCGCCCTGCGCAAGAAACTCTCCCCCCTTGAGTATTACGAACTGGAACTGACCGCCCGGGGCACCCGGCTGACCGCCAGACTCAACGGCCGGAAGCTCTTCGAGGTGGAGGACGAACATTATCCGTACGGCTGGCCGGGCGTGCGCTTCCACGCGGTCAGCCGGGCCCAGGGGCTGCAGGTACTGGCCGGCGAGGCCGACCAACGGGTGAATGAGCGGCGTTTGCGGGCCTGGCGGGACCGGGAAGGGGAACTGCGCGCCGAAACCCCCCAGCCGAAACTCTGGAAGGAGATAAATATCAAGAAGTACGCCGGGATGGGGGCCGTGGTAACCCGGGTGGCCGGAGAGCCCCGGCTGCTGTTTATAGGCAAAGAGGAGCTGATCCTGGCGGACCTGAAACTGAAGGAACGCTGGCACCGGAAACTGGCCGTCAATAACCCCTGTCTCGGTCCGCTGGACGGCCCGGAGACGGCCCGGCTGGCCGCCCTCAGCGGTGACTCCATCCTGGTCCTGGACCTGGCCGACGGCCGGGAACTGCGCCGGGCGCCGCTGCCGCCGGCCGACCCCTACATCCAGTCCATCGGGGAACCGGAGCACATCCATCCCGGCTTCGGCGGGGTCACCTTCGCGCGGCTGCACCGGAACCGGCCGACCCTGGACTTGGTTCTGCGCCACGAAAGCGGCGGCGGCAGCCGCCGCTTCTTCGGTTACGACAACTCCCTGAAGCCCCTCTGGGACACCTTCATACCGCGGCCGCCCGGCTCCCACATCATCCAGACGGTTGACATCTACGGCCGGGGCGAGGACGAGGTCTGCACCGGCATGCACATCCTGGACAGCCGGGGCCGGCTGGTCTGGAGCGCGCCGGACGCCGAAACCTACCCGCCGCACGGCGGCGACCACATGGACCAGGTGCGGATGGCCCGCCTCCAGCCGGACCGGCCGGAACGCATCTTCATCGCCCTGGCCACCGGCCACGAAGGGCTGCTGGTTTACGACCGGGAGAAGGGCCGGCGCCTCTTCCGGAAGCAGTTCGGCCACGTGCAGTCGGTCATCGAGGGCCGCTTCGTGCCCGGCCGCAAGGACCTCCAGCTCTGGGCCTCCACCCGCTGGGACAGTTACGGCATCCACTGCGTCATTACACCGGCCGGCCAGGTCCTTTCCCGGATCCAGCCCAACTTCAGCTCGGAATCGATCGCCCCGGTCGACTGGAGCGGAAACGGAATCAAGCTGGCCATGGTCGGCGGCCGGACCGCCCTGCCGGAGACCCTGGGCCTGATTGACTGGGAGGGGTACCGGGTGGCGCCGATCGACCCGGCCGCGGTCGGGATGGACGCCTTCCACGGCCACGGCTCGACCATGCTGGCCGACCTGACCGGCGATCTGCGGCCGGAACTGATCGTCCGCAGCCAGGACCGGCTCTGGGTCTACACCCAGGCGCCGGCGGCCCGGTAATCAAAAATACCGTTAGAAACCCGGGATTGAAACGGAGGCACCCCGATGCGCGAGATAGAACTGCACGGTTCGGCCGAGGAGATGGGCCGCCAGCACGGAGAACTGCTGGGTGACCAGGTCCGGGAATTCCACCGGCTGACCCAGCCCCGGAAGGCGGCCTTCGCCGACCAGTTGAAGCGGGCCACCGCCGACCTGGCCGAGTACCTCGAGAAGCTGGCTCCCTTCCTCAACCGCGAACTGGCCGCCCTCGGCCGGGCGGCCGGCTTCAGTTTCGAAGAGGCCCTCCAACTCAGCCACAACGAGGATATCCCGGGTCCGGACCGGCCCTGGCCGCAATCCGGCCACAACTGCACGGTGGTGATCGTCAAGGGTCCGGACGGGACCCTGCTGGCCAACACCATGGACATCAGCCTCACCTACCAGCCCTTCTTCACGCTGCGGCGGGTAAGACCGGACCGGGGCTACCGTTTCGTCTCGATCGAACGCTCCGGGGTGATCGGGACCAGCCGGGGCATGAACGAGAAGGGGCTGGCCATCGGCGGCGCCTCGGCGCCTTACGGGTTGACCGCGGGACCGGGGCTGGGCCTTTATGTCGGCATGCGGCTGGCCCTCCAGACCTGTGCCACGGTGGCCGAGGCGGTGGAACTCTTCGCCGGCCACCGGCCGCCCTCCAAGGGACACTGCTACGGACTGGTCGACCGCACCGGCGCCGGCGCGGTGATCGAAACCAACCACGACCGGATGGCGGTCCGGCCGCTGACGGACCGGTACCTGGTGGCGCCCAACCGGTTCCACGCGTCCGGGATGATCGAATTCAACGCCAGCCGGGGAGCGAAGAACGAGGAGAATTGCCAGCTTCGGGAACGATTGCTGACCGCCTTTCTCGAGGCGCCCGGCGGCCGCTTCGACCTGAATACGGCCATGGATTCCCTCCGGCTTCACGACGGGAAGGCGGACGGGATCTGCCGGCACGCCTATACCCGTTTCGGCATCGTCGGCCAGCCGGAAGCGGTCCGCTTCTTTCTGGGCGACGGATTTCCCTGCCAGACCGATTTCAAGGATGTCGGGAGGATTTGACATGGGTATCGAAAAGAACGAGATGCGCGAGATCGTGAGGCGGGCGGCCGACTGGCTGGCCGGGCCGGCCACCATCAGGGATCCCCAGGCCGAAAGCGGCCTGGTTCTGCGTTACCCGCTCCGGGAATGGCGCTACGGCATCAAGAGCAGTTACCTGACCAAGCCCCGGACCTGGGGCGTCACCGGCTCGATCTGGCATACCGGCATGGCCATCCGGGCCTTCCTGGCCGCCCGGCGGGTCACCGGCGACAACAAGTACCTGGAGGCGGCCCGGAAGGCCGGCGGCTTCCTGCTGGCCAACCAGAACATCTGCCCGGAAGACCCGGGCCTGCACGGTTCCCTGATGGCCTACGAGGATGTCAACGACCATTATCAGACCTCCACCGCCATGGAGGGTTCGCTGGGACTGCTGGAACTGGCCGGGGCCACCGGCGAGGCGGCCTGGCGGGAGCGGTTCCTGCTGGCCGTCAGCTGGCTGGCGACCCACGCCTATGCCGGCGACGGTCTCTTCCACGACCGTTTCGAACCGAACTCGCGCCGCTTCTGGACGGGAAACTTCCCGAACCTGGGATACGGCGGCAGCCAGCGGCCGCTGGTCGACAACGCGGTGATGCTGCGGGCCTGGAAAGAGACCGGCGAAACCCGCTACCGCGAAATATTCCGGGAGACGATCGAACGCCTGCTCCGGGACGAGGATCCGCCCGGAAACTGGATCACCTACCTGCCCTGCCGGGCGTCCGGCGAAGGTGAAGTTCACGGCCGCCAGGCCTTCTGGTGGGGCCTGCCGATGTTCGCCGCCTACGACGAGTTCGGTGATAAGCGTTACCTGGAGGCCGGCTTGCGCGCCGCCGCCTGGTACGAAAAGCTCCAGCTGCGCGACGGGGGGTTCTATTACTACACCAACCGGTACGGCCACGGTTTCGCCTTCAATCTCTGCACCTCGGTCTGCGGGGCCTCCGGGCTGCTCTGGCTGGAAGCGACCCGCCGGGGCTTGAAGGATTACCGCCCCCGGCTGGCCCGGAGCGTCGAGTTCATCAAAAAGGCCCAGTTCTCGGACGAGGCGGCCGATCCCAATATCCGGGGCGGCCTCTTCGAACGGCCGAGCGAACCGGACGGAACCGAGGCGCCCGGTTTCCGCTTGCGTGACATAGCCGCCACCTTCACCATCCTGGCCCTGGAAGAGCTGCTCGCCCTGGACTGAATTCAAACATGGAAAAGAGGAAAAAGACCGGGAAAGTCACCATTGAAAACAGGCACTTCCGGCTGACGCTCGACTTGAAGAAGGGCACCGGCCGGCTCTTTCACCGGACCGGGGGCGGGCGTCCATTCCTGATGGCCGAGGTCCGTTACCTCGCCCTGCTGCTCGACCGGCGCCAGGGCAAGCCCCTGAATCTCCCGGTGGTTAAGGTGGAACAGGATTCCGGAGGCGGTCACCACTGGTTAAAACTAACCTGCTTCCGGCCGGAACTGGCCCGGGTCACGATCAACTTCAACTGGAACGACCACGCCCCGGACCTGACCGTCAGCCTTGAAGTCGCCTCCCGCGCCGCGGCCGCCGCGGAACTGGGCATCCGCGCCTTCTGCCTGGACCTGGCCTGCGAAACCATCCGGGCCCGGCTGCTGCCCGGCCTGTATTCCGGCTGGTCATGCGAAGGCCGTTCCCTGGTCGTCTTTCCCGTTTACGAACACGGCCGGCCCCGCCAGCTGGGCCTGGTCTGCGACAGCCAGCCCCTGGCCGCCGGCGACATCCGGACCCGCCGGCAGGGACTGGCCCTGAACCTTCCGACCGGCCTCTTCAACGGGGTGGCGCTGATGGACCCGGGCGAAACCTGGTCGGGCGGCCTCGTAATCCGTTTCGGCGCCGACGACATCTGGGACCCGGCCCTGGCCCGGCCGGCCGCCGCCTTCCTGAAAACGGCGGTCGGCATCCAGCCGCCCCGCCATTCCTACCAGACCCACATCACGCGCTGGGAGCGGCTCCTGAAACAGCCGGAGTTATGGCTTTCCCTGGGGCCGGGGCTGGGCATGTACCACCGGGGCTTTTACGGCATGATCCGTTTCGGCGAGACGCGGGTAAGCGGACCGCTTCTTTACCGGGGCTACCAGGGCCAGGGAACCTCCCAGGAACACCTGGTCGAACTGGCCTGGGGCGGCAGCAGCAACGCTCTGCTGGCCTACACGATGGCCCACTACCCGGCCGACTGGTCCCGGCAGCGGGCCCGCCAGATCGCCGCCGCGGCCGTCCGCTTCAAGGGTAACGGTTTCCAGGCCGGGGAGGGACCCTGCCGGGGCGCCTGGTACAACGGGTACCTCTGGGAAATGGACCGGTTCAGCGACCGCTACGGGCGGGAGAGCATCTACACGCCCGACCAGGGCATCACCAACTACTTCCTGGGCAAGCTGCTGCTGGAGAAAACCCTGCCGGTTCCGGGCCTGGCCGAAAAGATAAGGACCAACTGCTTTGAATACCTTCGCTCGCTGCGCAACCGGCAGGGCGGCCTGGAGAATGCCCGGAAATTTGACGGCAGTCCGGGCGTCGACCGCTACGAACTTCCCTACGACGGGCACAAGGCGGACCTTCCGATGGCCAGCGCCATGGGGGCGCTCTCCTTCCTGATCTGCTATCAGTTGACCGGGGAGGCGGCCGCCCGGGAGGAGGGGCAGGCCCTGCTGGACCACCTGCGGGAGAAGATCGCGGCCAACGAGTGGCGCTTCCACGAGTACGACACCTGGGGCTGGGATAACATGGCCATGTGCTGGATCCTGGTCACTCTCTGCGAATGGCAGGCCGCCTTCCCCGAAATGGATCTGGCGGCCCCGATCGAAAAGACCCTGGCCGCGCTCCTCTCCTGCCAGCACCGGTTCGACTTCGAACTCGACCGTTACTCCCAGCTGGAACGCTGCTGGGGCGGCCTGATGGTCAACCGGGGCGGCTGGGCGGTGGGCACCACGGTCGGCAGTCTCCAGGCCGGCAAGGGCCTGCACAACCGGTTCGACACGGCCCTGGCTCTCTGGACCCACTTCCGGCTCACCGGCGATACCAGATCCTACACCGCCCTGCTGGAGTTTCTCAATTATCTCACCTACCACCAGTGGACCCGGAACGACCTGCCGCTCGGGCCGGGCGCGGTCACCGAGGCAATGCACCTGAACGAGGGCCATATCCAGGACACCGTCCAGACGCTCCATTCCAACTGCCTGCACCATATATTGCTCAACCGCGGCCTCTTCCTCGAATCGGCCTCGCTCGAACCGGACCGGGTGAAACTGCCGGCTCCCAACGGGACGGGGAGTCAGCTCCGCTTCTCGTTCCGGCCCGGAAAGGCGGGCCCGGTCCGCTTCAGCATCGACGGCGCCGGTTCCGACAACATCGAATTGAAGCTGGACGGACAGGTCGTCTACCGCGGCCCGGGGCGGAATCTTAACTGGTTCCTGCCCGAAGCCGGCCGGACCTGGGAATTCACGGCGGAATCGGTAAAGTAGGAATGAACATGCCGTCCTTGGCGCGCTGCCCGGGCTGCGGAACGGAATTCCGGGATGCCTCCGGAAGTCCCGGCCTTACCTGTCCGAACTGCCGGCTGGAATTCCCGCGGCCGCTGGCCCGGAGCCGGGAACGGATCCGGCTGCCCCGCTACCCGTTCGCTTACCAGGACCTGGCCACCCCGGCCGTGGCCGATTTCCGGCGGCGCTACCGGCTCGACCGGGTGATTGCCGGCGCCCGGGATGAATTCGAGGCGCTGACGGCCATAAGGGACTGGACCTTCCGCCGCTTTCCCCGCGGGACACCCGTCCACCAGCAGCTTGACGCCGAGGCCATCCTGGCCGCCGGCCGGAAGGGCGGCACCTTTCACTGCACTTACTACGCCTTCGTCTCTGTCCAGGCCTGCACCGCCCTGGGCCACGTCGCCCGGCGCCTTAATATAGACCGTCCCCAGCCGGCGCCGGGCCGCTTCGCCCACATGGTCTACGACGTCTGGTCAAACCAGCTGGACCAATGGGTGGTGATGGACTCCAAGGCCAACATCCATTTCGAACTGGACGATAAACCGCTCTCGGCCCTGGAACTGCGCCGGGCTTGGCACGAAGGGCGCGGCGGCCGGATCCGGGCCGTCTTCGGCCACGGCCGAGAAAAACGCCTCCTGCCGAAGGACCGCTCGGAACTGTCCGCCTGGGGAAACGCCTACTACTCGAAACTCTGGAAGCGGAAGGAGACCGTCTGGGGTCCCCAGCTGATTGAAATGACCGACCCGGCCAATTACGGGTTCATCGGGGTTTACGGCGCCGCCGACTTCTTCTCCCGGCCGGCCGCGCCGAATTTCGTCAAGCACTTTCCGGTCCTGCTCTGGTACGACCGCTGGAATGGCGGGGAACGCTGGCTCTGCGACAAGAAGAACCCCGCCTCGCCGGAGGCCTACCGCCTTGAGGGCCTCCTCAAGCCGGTGCGGCGCCGCCAGGACCTGGAATGGCCGGTCAACCGGACCGAGATCCAGCTCCTGCCCGCCACCCCGGCCGGCTGGCCGGTCACCCTGGTCACCTGCACGCCCAACTTCAGCCGCTTCGAGTTCCGCCTCGATGGCGGATCCTGGCGCCAGGCGCGGCTGTCAAACGGACCGGCGAACCTGAAGGAAATCCCGGTTCTCCATCTCCCGGCCGAAGCCGGCCGCGTCCTGGAGGTCAGCAGCGTCAACCTCGGCGGAGTCCGCGGATCGGCGGACCGGGTGCGCCTGCCCGTAGCAAGAGATTGAGGAGCCCGAATGCTGAAAATAGAACTGGATAACCTGATCGACTGGCGGCAAATACCCGATCTCCCCCCCGGGGCAAACCGGCCGCAGCGGCTGGCAACCCTCTTCGGACACCTGGCCAGCCGAAAAAAACCCGCCTATCTCTTTGAAGCCGCCGACCGGAAACGATTAATCGAAGAACTGCTGCCGGCCAGCGGCCACCCGGTGGAGTTCGAGCTCACCAAGGCCCGGATCCTGATGCGCCCCCATCTCCAGGAGCATCCCCACCGGCGCTACTTCCAGACGAACGGGGAGATTGACTGGGAACTGGAACTTCCCTACGAATTGAGGCGCCATATCTACCTGCAGCCGCTGGCCAGCCATTACCTGCTGACCGGCGAGGCGGCCGCCCTCGAAAAGGGGGCCGCCCTGGTCCGCGCCTGGTGGCAGAACGCCCCGGTCAACCGGCAGGAACGCCAGGCCGGGGCCCTGAAACCCTCGCTGGAGCGGAGCCGGTCGCTGGAGGCCTTCCTGCGCTTCTTCGCCGCCAGCCGGGACTGGCCGGGCTGGCAACGGGAACTGAGCTGGTTCCTGCCGATGATGTACGCCCTGGCCGAGGTGACGCGCCGGAGCGAACGCCTGGTCTTTCACAATATCTTCTACACCAGTCTGCGGATGCGCCACGCCTTCGCCCTTTACTTCCCGGAATTCAAGGCCTCGAAGGCCTGGGAGGCCGAGACCCTGGTTGACATGGTTGCCTCGCTCAAGGAGGCCGTCCGGACCGACGGCGGCCAGATTGAACAGAGTCCCGGCTACCACGCCGGGGTAATGGACGGCACCGCCGACCTGGTCATCCTGAGGCGGCGCAACCGTCGGCCGGTCCCGGCGGCCATCACCGATCGGCTCCGGAGAATGGCCGAATTCATCGAGGGCCTGGCCGACCCGGACGGCGGCCTGCCCTGCCTGAGCGACACCGGGTACGGCCGCCAGGCGGCCCGGCCGCTGCTCTTCAAGGCGGCGGCCGCCCTCGGATCGACCCGGCGTTTTGCCGGATCCAGCCGCTACGCCCACCTCTTCTCACTGCCGCCCGAACTGGTGCTGAAGACCGCCGTCCGTCCGGAGCGCTGCCGGCCGACCTTCGCCTTCTTTCCCGAGAGCGGCTACTACGCCATGCGTTCCGGTCCGGAACCGGAGGCCCTTTACCTGGTCTTCGACGCCGGGCCGCACGGTTACTTTCACGGCCACCTGGACCTCTTCAACATTGAGCTGCGCGCCGGAGGTCAACAACTGGTACCCGACCCGGGGACCTACCATTATTCCATAAGCCCGGCCCGCCTGGGCCAGATCTCGACCCCGGTTCACAACACCATCAACCTGAACATTTTCAGCCACCGTCCTTACGAGGACGGCGAACCGCCACTGGCGCGGATCCTGCAGGCCCGCCATTACCCGGACAACTCGGTGGCCATCACCGCCCTCCACCGGGCCTTCGATCACCTCTGGGGCGAGCCGGTCGTCACCCGGCAGATCTTTTATGACGGCCGGAACCGTTGGGTCTTCGTCGACCGGCTCGAATGCCGGAAACCAAATCCCATCAAGCGCCAGCATGCCTTTTATGTCGCCTTCAACCTGCCCGACAGCCGCCGCTACCGCTTCCAGCCGGAGGCCGGAGAGGTACGGACGACCTTCGAAGACCGGCCCAACCTGCGGCTCAGGGTTTACGCACCGGAAAAACTCTCCCACCTGATTCTTCATCCCGGTTCCTACCTGAGCCCGGACGGACAGCGGGATACCTGGCGCTGGAGCGCGGTGATCAATGCCGACCAGGCCTGCCTGGTCCACCTTCTCGAGGTTGAACCCGGCACCGGGAAAAATGAATCGCGTTTCGAGGTGGAGGAGGACGGGGAGAAAATCTCGGTCCGCTTCGGTCCCGGATCATCTCCGCGGCGGGTTATTTTCACCCCGAAACACGTCCGGGTCGAAAAACGGTCCGGATGAAGGCCGAAACAAGAGCCCCCGTGAAACCAAAACTTTTTACCAACGGCCGATTCTGCACCCCGCAAGGCATCCGGCCGAATCTGTCCCTGGAGGTACGTGGCGGCCGGATCGCCGGACTTTTCCCGGTCGGCCGCGGCAACCGAAAACCGGTCGAAACGATTGACCTGCAAGGCCGCTACCTGCTGCCCGGATTCCTGGAGATTCACACCCACGGCGCCGGCGGGTTTGAATTAACCGCCGGCCGGTATCGGCCGGAACGGGGAGCCTTCGAATCCTCAGGGAGAATTTATCGGCAGGAACTCCCGCTTTACTGCCGGCGCCGGGCCTCCACCGGCATCACCGGCCTCTACCTGGGAACCCTGGCGGCGCCGGTCAAGCGGCTCCAGTTCGTCTTCCGCCAGCTGGCCGATTACATGGAATCCGCCGGCAACGGCCGGGACGGCTGCCTGGTACACGGCGGACTGCTGGAAGGAACTTTCATGCTTCCGGAATTCTGCGGCGCCCACAACACCGACTACATCTATCCGCCCGACATCGAGCTCTTCAAGCGCATCAACGAATCAGAAATCATCCGGCTGACCAACGTCGTCCCCGATTCCGGGACGCCGGCCCTGAAGCTGATCCGTCACCTGGCCCGCCGCGGCATCTCGGTCGGCGCCGGCCATACCAATGCCAGCCACCGGCAGTTCCAGCTGGCCCGCCGGGCGGGATTGAAGTACATCATCCACCTGCTCAACGGACCCACCGGCCACTCCTACAAGGTCTTCGAGGGCGGCGGCGCCCTGGAGGCGGCCCTGGCCGAACCTTTCCACGTCGAGATCATCGCCGACGGGATCCACGTCAATCCCCTGTACGTGCGCGACATCCTGGCCCGGAAGGGTCCCGGGAAAGTGATGCTGGTGACCGATTCGATGTTCCCTTCCCAAGCCGGCCTGATTAATCACTTCAATGTAAGCGGGATAGCGGGCGGCATCAATCACAAGGGCCGCTATGCCTATGTAATCGGTAAAAAACCCATCACGCTTTTTTCCACCCTGATCACCATGGACCAGGCCTTCGGCAATCTTCTCTCCTGGCTGACCGTCGAAGGGCCGGGGATCTGGCATGAAAAACATCCGGCCCGCCCCTTCAACGAGGCGCTGGCCATCGTCAGCCGCTGCTGTTCGGCCAACATCGCGGCGATGTTAAAGGAAGGCGGCGGGGATGACCTGGAGACCGGGGAACTGGCCGCCGGCCGCTGGGCCGACCTGGTGGCCGCCGAGATCACCGGCCGCCCGGGCCGATACCGGCTCCGGGTCCGGGAGGTCTACGTCCGGGGAAGGCGGGTCTGGCCGGAGCCGGAGGCTTGATGGCCGAAAACCGGGTTTGCACGGACCTGAACGGCAAGTGGTGGATTTTCTTTGACCGGGAGGACCTGGGCATCACCACCACCCAGGCGCCCTGGTTCCTGGCCGACACCCGGCGGCGGCCGGCCCGGGAGCTTACCCAGGAGCCGCCGGTCGGCCACACCGAGGACCTGGTCTCCCCGGACAAGACCGAGTTCAACCGGCGCTTCTGGGCCCGGGTCCAGGCCGAGAAGCGGGCCATCCGAGTCCCCTCGGTCTGGCAGGAGCTGGAGCCCGGCTACGCCGGGGCGGCCTGGTACTGGCGCACCTTCGACTGCCGGGGCGGCCGGAAGGGTCAGCGGGCCTTCCTGCGTTTCGGGGCGGTGGCCTACTTCTGCGAGGTCTGGCTCAACGGCCGGCTGGCCGGCCGCCACGAGGGCGGCTACCTGCCCTTCGAGCTGGAGGTGACCGGCCGACTGCAACCGGGCGAAAACCGGCTGGCGCTCCGGGTGATCGACCCGGACGAGAGCAGGCGCGTGGCCGGCTTCGCCCTGGGCGGCTGGAAGGAACGGGAAATCCCCGAATCAAAAGAGGCCATGTGGGGCCTGCCCTTCAGCGGGATCTGGCAGGGCGTGTCGCTGGAGCGGCGGCCGGCGGTGCACCTGGCCGGCCTCTTCCTCCGGCCCGAGCCGGCCCGGCGGCGGGTGACGGCCGAGGTCTCCTTCCGCAACCCGGGCGAGGCGGTGCCGGGCCGGCTGCGGCTGAAAATCAGCTCCTGGCCGGACGGCAAGCCGGCGGCGCCGGCCCGGACCTGGGACATAACAGTAAGCCAGCGTGACAGCAGGCTGGTATTTGAGCTGCCCTTCCCGAAGTTTGAATACTGGTCCCCGGAGCAGCCGCGCCTCTACCGGCTGGAGGCCGAACTGACTCCGGCCGGCGCGGAACCCGACCGCCTCGAAGAGCGCTTCGGCATGCGCGAGTTCACCGTCCGCGGCGACCGCTTCCTCCTCAACGGCCGGCCCATCTTCATCCGGGGCGCCTCCTACAACGGCAGTTATCCGATTCACGCCGCCTTTCCGCCGGACCCGAATCATTGCCGGCGGCAGGTGGAGCTGGCGAAGGGCTGCGGGCTGAACATGCTGCGGGTGACCGTGCGGCCGGCCCACCCGGACCTGCTGGACGCCGCCGACGAGCTGGGCATGCTGCTCTACGAGGAGCCGGCCATCGCCTGGATGGGCGACACCCCCTACCTGGAGGAGCGCTGCCGCA
>Ga0116144_10000619_pt1 | contig 47606 bp, 35 predicted proteins | sample AD_UKC035_MetaG_FD_89746 | JGI IMG/M metagenome (GOLD analysis project Ga0116144, IMG submission 89746) | Active sludge microbial communities of municipal wastewater-treating anaerobic digesters from USA - AD_UKC035_MetaG | ecosystem: Engineered > Bioreactor > Anaerobic > Digestate | place: USA...
CATTACTTCAAAATTCATAGGAAAAAATTTTGTGTTTGATGAACGAATGGCAGAAAAAATTACAGACGATGTAATTAGTCATTGCCATCAATGTGATCAAGCCTGCGATCGTCATGTAAATTGTGCAAATGACGATTGTCACTTATTGTTTATTCAATGTGATGAATGTAGAGAAAAGATGAATGGATGTTGTACTCCAGAATGTAAAGACATTGCTGCTTTACCTATCGAAGAACAAAGGAAACTTCGTAAAGGAAAAGTGAAAGAGGATGCACATGCAGTTTACAATAGCCGGGTACGACCTAAGCTAAAGGGAGTAAGATCATCGTAGTATTTGCATTCGATATGCATCAAGTTTAATCAAGATAAATAGCAAGATTGTAAATGCCCAAAGTGAGCTACCTCCATAACTAAAGAACGGAAGTGGGATACCAATTACCGGTGCCAAGCCAATGGTCATTCCAATGTTGACCATAAAATGAAAGAATATTATTGATGCCACACCATAGGCATAAATTCGTGTAAAGTTTGATTTCTGACGCTCAGCAATAAACAGAATTCTAAGCATGAGCGTAACAAACAAAATGATGACCACGCTGGTTCCAATAAATCCCCACTCTTCTCCAACAGTACAAAAGATAAAGTCAGTACTTTGTTCTGGAACAAAATCATACTTCGTTTGCGTGCCTTGTAGATAACCCTTTCCTGCAAATCCCCCTGAACCAATAGCAATAAGACTTTGATTTAAATTATATCCCGCGCCCTTCAAATCTGTTTCCTTCCCTAATAATACATCAATTCGTTTTTTCTGGTGCTCTTGCAGTACTTCTTGATAGACATAGTCTACACTAAATACAAGTGACGAAGAAATAGCAGCAAAAAGAAAAATAACCAGCATGCCTTTCTTATTTTTCCTTTGCGTTACCATAAAGAGTCCTGCAATACTGGCTATGATAACGATCAAAACTATTTTATCAACCATCAATGCGAACACAAATAAGAGTGCGGCTAAGAAACCGAGTATTAAAACATTTTGACTTAATCCTTCGCGATACAATACAAATACAAAAGAGGTATACACCAATGCAGAACCAGTATCGTTTTGTAATAGAATTAACCCTACAGGAACAGCTATAATGGATACAGCAATAATTTTAGTTTTAAGGTCTTTGAAATTCAGTCCTGGTGTACTTAGTAATTTTGCCAAAGCCATAGCTGTTGCAAACTTTGCAAATTCAGCGGGTTGAAGTCGAAAGCTACCAATTTCAAACCAAGACTTAGATCCAGAGACTGTGGTTCCGGCTAGCAAGACCGAAATCAACAGCAATAGAATGGCAATGTAAATGATGAATCCAAAGGTTTCGAAAAACTTGCCGTCAGCAATCATCACAGCAATAGCCAAAACCAATGCAGTGATGATCCATAGCAATTGCTTGCCGTAACTTTGTGTGACATCAAAAATACTCTGATGTTCTTCGTTGTAAACTGCCGCATATATATTTAGCCATCCTAATATCACTAATACAAAATAAAGACTGACGGTAAACCAATCCATATTTTGAAAAAGTGATGTTTGTTGACGCATGTCTTAGTTAATTGATTTCTTTTCTTTAGAAGCATCGATCAATGGAATTAAATTTCCTTCCATGATTCTGGTCTCGAGTTCAGGTCTTGAAACACTGTCTGTCAAATATTTTTCAATCATCAAGCTTGCAATTGGAGCAGCCCATGTTGCACCAAATCCAGCATTTTCTACCATAACAGCAATGGCAATTTTGGGATTATCCTTTGGTGCAAAAGCTACAAAAAGTGAATGGTCCTTCCCATGCGGGTTTTGCGCAGTTCCTGTTTTACCGCACACTTTTATGTCTTTCAATTTTGCAATTCGCGCTGTACCGCCTTCAACTACTGCATCCATTCCTTCTATAATTGAATCAAAATACTTTGCATTAACTTTTGTATAATTCTTCTTTGTGAAATTATCAGGCAAGTGTTTTTCTCCTCCAACTTTCTTTACAATATGAGGCACAAAATAAAATCCTCTATTGGCAATGATCGACATAATGTTTGCCATTTGTAAAGGAGTTATTCCCAACTCTCCCTGTCCAATACCTAAAGAAAATATGGTGGAGGCTTTCCATCTGCCTTTCCCATGATAACGATCGTAGTATTCAGGTGATGGCACCAGCCCAGTCAGTTCGTTGGGGATATCTACATTTAACTTTCTACCTATGCCAAAACTATTAACATACTCAACCCACTTTTCATATCCCTCTTCAGAACTCTTGAACTTTTTATTATCCACAAAATTTCTGAACGTATGACAGAAATAAGGATTACAACTGTACTGAACCGCCATTTTCAAATCAGCTGGACTAGGGTGAGGATGACACTTTACAGATTTGCTTCCTACATGAAAACTACATGGAAATCGAGATGCCGGAGTGATGAATCCTTCTTGTTGTGCAACCAAAGCATTTACCAGTTTGAATGTTGAGCCCGGAGGATAATAGGCCATCATTGCACGATTGAACAATGGCTTAAGAGGATCACTCAACAATGTACCATAGTTCTTTGATCTAACTCTTCCGACCAATAAGTTTGGATTATAAGCTGGTGAACTTACCATTGCAAGAATTTCACCACTCGATGGCTCGATGGCAACTACGGATCCTAATTTATTTTGCATCAGGTTTTCACCATAAAACTGAAGTTCAGCATCAAGTGAAAGCGTTAAATCTTTACCTGCTATAGCAATACTGTCATATTTCCCATCCTCATATGATCCCTTTTCTCGATTAAAAACATCAACCATTATGATTCTTAATCCACGTTTACCTCGCAAATCATTTTCATACGATTTTTCTATCCCACTTATTCCAATATAATCTCCCGACTTGTAGTAAGGATTTTTCTCAACGGTGCGCTCGCTAACCTCACCGATATATCCTAATAGATGGGCGGCTGCATTGTAAGGGTACTTGCGTAAGGTTCTGGGTTGGACAAAAAATCCCTGAAATTTATACAGCTTCTCTTGCAATGCAGCATAAGTTTCACCTGAAAGTTGTTTTTCAAAAATGCTCGACTTTACTGGAGAAAATTTCTTCGCCTTGTCATACTTATCGAGAAAATCTTCTTTTGATATACCTATAAGGCTACAAAACTCAAGAGTATCAATATTTTTGACCAATTTAGGCACAATCATCAAATCGTACACCGCATCGTTGTATACGATGAGTTTGCCTTTACGATCATAAATTAATCCGCGTGCAGGATAGTCGGTTATATATCGAAGGACATTGTTTGATGCCGACATTTTATATTCCTCTTTAACCACTTGTATATAAAATAGACGCACAATAAAAATGAAAGCAATGGCTACAATAATTGAAGTAATCACCAATCGTTGACCTGAATCTCTGATCATCTTTTTTCTTTGGCTTTATTTAAAAATAATAGACTTAGAATTACCAGTAAGAGGGTGGCTATACTACTGGAGAATACTCTGAACAATGTTTGGAAAAAATTCGAGAAACGGAATACTTCGATATAAAATAAAGCTAGATGATGAACAAGAATTAATATTGAAGCATACAATAAAAACCAAGTCAAAGTAAAGTTTTGAATACCCGGAACCGCATCGGATTCGTATCCATCGCGTGGCGCAATCATTTTTAACCATGTTGGGCGAACAAAGGCAGTAATAACAGATGCTGCCGCATGCATACCGGGTGTATTCGAAAACACATCTATTACCAATCCTAATACAAAAGCCAGTGACAATACCATTAATCCTGACATTTGAACGGGCAGGAGCAGAATAAACAAAATGTACAAATATGGGTTAATGTATCCGCTGAGTTCAATATTATTCAATATCAATACTTGGAGCAATACCAATAAAATAAAGCGCAGCGACAATATGACTACTTGGTTGATCATTGCTGGATGAGATTATTTTCCAACTCAATTCTCTCTTCTTTTTTCAAATCTTTAACCAAATACACAAAATCGAGATTACTGAATGAGGTAGAATAACGTATGCTGATGGAATAAAAATTGTCTCCTGGTTTTACATCATAACTTACAACGGTGCCGGCCAATATTCCTTCAGGAAATATAGTGGAATAGGACGTGGTCGTTAAGGTGTCTCCCTCTTTTATTTTCACATGTTTTGGGATTAACGTCACCAGTCCGATTCTTGAATCTGAACCGGGCCAGGCCATGGTTCCAAAATGATTGCTGCTTTTAATTTTTACACTCACTTTTGATTTTTCATTTAATAGTGAGATTACTGTTGAATAGTTTTGAGAAACATCTTTAACAATACCAACCACCCCGTTACTACTGACTACACCCATCTCCGGTTTTACTCCATGCAAACTTCCTTTATTTAAAGTCAAAAAGTTGTTTTGTTTTGTTATGGAGTTATTAATGACTTTGGCATATATAAAACTGTATTGTTGTTTATGCAAAGTGTCTTTGATCAAACTGTCTTGATCCAACAATACTAGTTCTCGTTTTCTCAATAAATTCATAAGAGCAACATTCTCTTTAACCAATTGCTCGTTGCTTTGCTTTAATGAAATATAATCTTTCACATAGTTAACGCTTTCGTAAATACGACCACTTACTTTGTTGCTGGAGCTAATAACAGAAGCCTTTTGATATTGATTGTGATTGATCAAGAAAATAAAGCAAACTACTTCCAACACTAGGAAATAGAGAACAAAATTATGGCGCCAAAGAAATATAAAAATATTACGCATGGGATAGAAAAACCTGTAAATTCCGAAACATTTTAAAGTTCGTACTTACATGATAAAACCATGCAAAGGTATGGTTGTTTTTATCAACAACCATTAATGAAATTTTAGGGAATAAGAAACTTAAATCGATCGATGTTTTTCAAAGCGATTCCGGTTCCACGCACAACCGCACGCAGTGGGTCTTCGGCTACATGGACAGGCAACTTGGTTTTGATGCTAATCCGTTTATCCAAGCCTCTCAACAATGCACCTCCACCTGTAAGGTAAATTCCAGTGCGATAAATATCGGCAGAAAGTTCGGGAGGAGTAGTTTCCAAAGCTTTCAAAATAGCTTCTTCTATTTTTGAAATAGATTTATCTAAAGCATGAGCAATCTCAGTATAGGACACTGTAATTTCTTTAGGAATACCGGTCATAAGATCTCTACCATGTACGGCAAAGTCAGGAGGACCATTTTCCAATTCAGGCATTGCAGATCCTACTTCAATTTTTATACGTTCCGCAGTACGCTCTCCAATTAATATGTTGTGATGTCTGCGCATATAATCCCAAACATCCATCGTAAATCCATCTCCGGCCACTCGGATGGATTGATCGCAAACAATACCTCCTAAAGCAATAACAGCAATTTCACTAGTACCTCCACCTATATCGATGATCATATTTCCCATTGGTTCTTCAACATCGATGCCGATACCAATAGCTGCTGCCATAGGTTCATGTATTAAATAAACTTCTTTTGCTCCTGCATGTTCAGCAGAATCGCGAACGGCTCTTTTCTCTACCTCCGTAATTCCGGAAGGAATACAAATTACCATACGAAGCGAAGGAGTAAAAAGTCGTCTGCCGGGATTTATCATTTTGATCATTCCTCTGATCATGTGTTCAGCTGCATCAAAATCGGCAATCACACCATCCTTAAGTGGTCGAACCGTCTTAATGTTTTCATGCGTTTTGCCATGCATCATCATCGCTTGTTTACCAACGGCAATTACTTTACCGGTCATACGGTCAATAGCTACAATGGAGGGTTCATCAACAACCACTTTATCGTTATGGATAATCAGGGTGTTGGCGGTTCCCAGGTCGATAGCTATTTCCTGAGTAAGAAAATCAAACAATCCCATTTTTTTCTTTTTGTTTTCTTTGTTAAAATTTTTTGCCGCTGCATACTCAGGTTCTTCCTGCTGCTTAGGCTTTTTTACCGGTTCCTTCATGTATCAAATGGTTTTAACATAAAGCTGAAAATTCCCGCTAGTGACGGAAATGCCTGCTACCTGTTAATACCATTTTTAACCCATTTTGGTTACAGTAATCTATTGATAATTTGTCATTTACAGATCCACCCGGCTGAATAACTGCACTTATACCTGCTTTATGCGCCATTTCCACACAATCAGGAAAAGGGAAAAAAGCATCTGAAGCCATTACAGCGCCCTGCAAGTTAATATTAAATTGTTGAGCTTTTTCAATAGCTTGTTTACAAGCATCTACTCTAGACGTTTGACCAATTCCTGATCCCGCCAATTGTTGGTCCTTTACCAATACTATTGTATTGGAACGGGCATGTTTTGCCAATCGGTTTGCATACAATAAATCTTCAATCTCGTCTTTTGAAGGTTTTTGATCAGTGATGAATGTAAGATCGTTTTCTCTCTCTACTTTTTGATCGGCACTTTGTACTAAAACACCGCCCATCAAACTTCTAAATACAAAAGAGGGATTGGGTATTGAATGAAGTTGCAATAACATCCTATTCTTTTTCTGCTTCAGCAATTCCAAAGCATCCTGATCAAAGCTTGGTGCAATCAATACTTCAAAAAACAAATTACCAATTTCTTCTGCGACATCTTTGCTAATGTTTTGGTTTGTACCAATAACCCCACCAAATGCCGATACAGGATCACCTGCTAATGCTTTTTGCCAACACTGAAGTAAATTTTTATCAGAGGCCATTCCACAAGCATTGTTATGTTTTACAATGCAAAAACTAGGCTCAGGAAAATCTTTCAAAATACCCAAAACCGCATCAACATCTAATAGATTATTATAGGAAAGTTCTTTGCCATGCAATTGCGTAAATACGCGTTCCATAGTTCCAAAAAAAGTTCCTATTTGATGAGGATTTTCTCCATAGCGCAATGAGGTGTTTCTGGAAAATACTTCAGCAAAATATGGTTCGTTTTCATCATTAAACCACTTTGATATTTGACTATCGTAATGAGTGGTAACTGCAAACGCTTCAAATGCAAATTGCTTTCGCATTTTAAGATCGGTTTTAGCATCTTGATCTTTTAAAATGGTCTCAAGCCTAGAATATTGATTAACATTGGAGATGATGACTACATCATTAAAGTTTTTTGCCCCGGCACGTATAAGTGACACTCCACCAATATCTATTTTCTCAATTATGTCTTGTTCGGATGATTGAGCTGAGACCGTTTTCTCAAATGGATATAGATCTACTACTACTAAATCAATTCTTGGAATTTGGTACTGCAACAATTCGGCCGTATCGTTTTGGTTAGAGCTTCTCGCCAAAATACCACCAAAAATTCCAGGATGCAGTGTTTTAACGCGACCATCTAATATGTGAGGGAAAGAGGTGACATCTTCAACGGCATCCACTTCAACGCCCATATTTTTAATGAAATCATAAGTACCTCCGCTGGCTAAAATTCGAATGTCTTTATCGACCAATAACTGTACAATTCGATCTAAACCATCTTTGTGAAATACCGATAAAAGTGCAGTTTCAATTTTTTTCATTTTATAAGTAAGATGCGCGAATTAGAGCGAATGCAAAAGTAATAAAATTGAAGTGAGTGCCGATTATTATAATAAGGTAATTTTAAAATGTGCTAACCTGCTCAACTCTTATTTACGGTAAAAATTCATCTCATCAATGTATTGATAAACCGATTCCGGCATCATATAGCGCATATCTTTTCCATTCTTGATACTCTCTCTTATTTGTGTGGAAGATATTTCCATCAAGGGTGCTTTGGTGAATTCAATTGAAGGGTGTGTTTTTAAATCTCCTCCATCAAAACCCGGACGAGGATAAACAAATAAGGTATAGTTCTCTAGAATTTGCTTGTAATTTTTCCACTTGTGAAAAGTTTGAAGATTATCACTTCCCATGATCAAAGAAAAAGAGCGATCGGGGTATTGCTCTTCGAGATACAATAAGGTTTGGATGGTATAAGATGGCCGGGGTAAATTGAATTCAATTTTTGAGGCTTTGAGTTTTTTATAATCCCCAATGGCCATTTCCACCATTTGAAAGCGCTGAAAATCATTGAGCAAACTACCGGCAGGTTTTAACGGGTTTTGCGGAGAAACAACCATCCATACTTGATCAAGAGTGGTGTATTCCGCCATCCATGAAGCAATAATTAAATGTCCTGAATGAATCGGATTAAATGACCCAAAAAACAAACCGGTTTTCATCAAACTATTTAAGAAGTATGTTCGGCAAATATTTTACGCAACCATTTTAACATCATAAATATGACAACGGCTGCTGCGGACAAAAGAAAAAAATTGACTAGGAAGAAATAAGCCTTATGATCATATCCATCCCACAGTGTAGCTAAAATTCCACTTAGTTTATTCCCTAGAGATGTACTTAAAAACCATCCTCCCATCATCAATGATGTTAATCGCGGAGGACTTAGTTTTGAAACGAGCGATAATCCCATTGGAGATAAAAACAACTCTCCAACAGTGATCACTCCATAAGCACCAACCAACCATAACATACTCGCTTTTTCAACACCATTATGACAGGCATATACTGCGCCTACCATAACTAAAGTTGACATAGCACTGATAACTAATCCCCATGCTATTTTGCTTGGTGTATCCGGTTCGCGGTTTCTCCTGCGCAAGAATGCAAAAAATGCAACTACTAATGGGGTCAGAATTACTACAAAAAACGGATTGACCGATTGGAATATTTCTGTAGCAATTAGCTTCAGACTCTTTCCTTCTTCGGGATATCTTTCTTTGCTTAAATTATTGAGATAGGGATGTTGTAAATGATCTTTTACAATTTGACCATCCACTTTGGTCGTTCTGAATTGCACATCATAAATTGGGAAGGAATCTTTTTCAAGGGTAACTTCCTGGTACATTTTTAACGACTCTGCAGGTTTGTCCAGTAAGGCAGGCATTTCTCGATCCGTATAACTTTCTGCCCAAGTGGTTAATGCCGATCCGTTTTGTTTAAACACCGCCCAAAAAACAATTACAACTGCAAAGATTGCTAACAATGCAGAAAGTGGTTTTTTATCCTCAGCACTTGCGTTGCGAACTAAAGAAAAATAGTAGAGCACAACCGGTATAGAACCAAAAATGAATGCATCGTTAGAATCTGAACCAAAAACATTTCCTGGTAACATCCACCCTACAACTCCGGCAGCTAATGCAGGTAATAGTACCACCGAGAAAATTTTACTCAATGGCATATCTTCTTTCTTTGCTGGTTTCAATATATCGGCATGAGCATAATGTTTCCTACCTGCAATAAATATTATTACCCCAATAAACATACCTATGCCGGCAGCGATAAAGGCATAGCCCCAACCATAGTTAATACGCAAATAGGCAGCTATGAAATTGCAAATGAATGCACCCAAGTTAATTCCCATATAAAAGATATTGTATCCTGAATCTTTTAGATGTTTGTATTCCGCATCGTTGTATAAATTTCCTAAAAGGGTGGAGATATTCGGTTTAAAAAATCCGTTTCCGATTATGATTAGCAACAAAGAAATATAAAATGCAGACATTCCGGGTATCGATAATCCAATATATCCACAACCCATCAAAATACCTCCAGCAATAATTGACTTAGAGTACCCTAATATTCTATCGGCTAATAATCCACCTAAAAAAGGAGTGAGATATACTAATGCTATATAGGTTCCGTAAACATCATAGGCAAATTTTCTTTCCATGCCCAATCCGCCCTTAATCGTATCGCTTGCATAAAGAACCAAGATGCCGAGCATTAAATAAAATCCGAAACGTTCCCACATTTCAGAAAAAAACAAATACGGTAATCCTTTTGGATGCTTTTTAGATTTCTCCATGCTAATAAGTTAGGTTAGCGCAAAATAATCAATTCTACTATATAAAAATGTACTTTTCAGTCAACTTCTTTTGAAATGAAAATGCCCTTGAAAATAGTTGCTGCAATAGGAGGTCCTGCCCTCTTTTTTATATTCCATTTTTTTGTTGCACTTGATGTGGATAACGCTTTTGTTTCTACCATGGCCGGCATAACAATATGGATGGCTTTATGGTGGATGAGTGAGGTGGTGCATTTAGGTGTAACCGCCTTGATCCCGCTAATAGCATTGCCTTTATGTGGAGTTGATTCTGCTAAAGAGGTATCGTATCAATACATGGATCAAATCATTTTTCTTTTCATAGGAGGATTTTTATTGGCCTTCGCTATAGAAAAATGGAATTTGCATCAGCGCATTGCTTCCGCTATTCTTTCAAGAACTGGAAACAAAGCATCAAGAATATTATTAGGGGTTATGGGTTCTGCCTGGTTAATGAGTATGTGGATTTCAAATACCGCTACTGTATTAATGCTCTTCCCTGCGGTATTGTCGCTTGGCAAAAAGTTTGAAGACATATCTAAATACAAAATTCAAAGCGGCCTGCTTATCGGTTTAGCTTTTGCAGCTTCTATAGGTGGCATGGCAACATTAGTAGGTACTCCACCTAATATGATCTTTTATAAAGTTATGATTGAAACTTATGGAGATCATTCCATGAATTTTGCGAAGTGGTTTGTTTATGGTCTACCAATATCCATTCTATTGTTTGCTAGCTGCTATTTCATTTTGAAAACCATTTTTATAAAGGAAGACATTGAAGTTCAAATTAAGGAAGCCCATTCAAAAGAAGGCCCTTTGTCATTTGAACAAAAATGTGTCGCAATTGTGTTTGGTTTGACGGCTTTATTATGGCTCACCCGGTCGGACATATCAATTTCTGGGTACACACTCTATGGCTGGGCTTCAATTTTTCCAAAAGCAGGTTTTGTTCAGGATAGTACCGTTGCTATCTGTATGGCGTTTTTTTTATTTCTTATTCCATCGAAATCAGAAAAAGGTAAAACGCTATTGAGTTGGAATGAAGCATCGCGTTTACCTTTTGGTATCATCTTATTGTTCGGATCAGGATTTGCTTTGGCGCGTGGCTTTGAAATAAGTGGATTGAGTAATTGGTTGGCAGCCCACTTTGCTTTTATAACACAAGGAAATGTTTTTGTTTTGCTCCTCTTTCTTACGGCTCTTATATGTATAATCTCTGAGTTTGCTTCAAATGTAGCAAGCATTCAATTAATGCTGCCAATATTAATTAGTATGCAGAAAGCAAGTGGAATAGACCCTCTTTTATTGTTGGTGCCTGCTACATTAGCTGCATCACTTGGATTTATGATGCCTGTGGCTACTGCTCCAAATACAATTGTTTTTGGAAGCGAGAAAATAAAAGTGAGTCAAATGATGTATGCTGGATTCTACTTGGATTTAGCAGGCATCGTTACTATCAGCTTACTGTTCTATATGTTTCACTAATAGACATGGCTATACCATACAGCAAATTAAAAATTATAAATGCGTTAGGGAAAAACTTCTCGCTTAACTAGCAAGAAATATGTGACCTTAAATTTAGTCTCTTGGGTTTGCTTGTCTTACAACAATCACCCTTCCGTCAAACTCCTTATCGTGCAAAGCATCAATAGCAGCTTGTGCAGCAGAATCGTCAGGCATTTCAACAAAACCAAATCCTTTTGATCGGCCTGTGGCCTTGTCCATAATAATCTTAGCACTGCTAACTTCTCCGAATTGCTCGAATGCTTTTTTTAATTCCGCACCACTGGTTTTAAAGTTTAACCTGGCAACAAATATGTTCATACAATAAAAAATTACTGGTACCCTTGGGTACATTTTCATCACAAACATAACCTTTTAATTGAAAAGCAACATATTTTTCCAAAAAAAAAATAAAAGTCACGTACATATTTAGGCCATTGCTCAATTAACCTAAACCCTACTATTTTAAGATAATATTGGTATTAAATAGTAGTTTAAGGCTATCTACTCTTGATTTTTAGTATTTTGTGCCCTCTTTTTAAGAATAATAATTTAACAAAAATACTATGAAAAAACTACTTCTTGTGGTATTGTCAATTTGGTTGGCAATGCCTGTTACCAAAGCCGATGAAGGAATGTGGTTACCGATGTTTATCAAACGTCTAAATCATGTTGACATGCAAAAGGCCGGATTAAAACTTACTGCCGAAGAAATCTACAGTGTAAACAACAGCAGTCTGAAAGATGCCATCATTCATTTTGGAGGAGGTTGTACGGGTGAGATTGTATCTCCCGAAGGACTAATCTTTACTAACCACCATTGTGGCTATGGTCAAATTCAATCGCACAGTACAGTTGAAAATGATTATTTAACTAAAGGATTTTGGGCAAAATCGCATGCAGAAGAACTAAGCAATCCAGGATTATCCGTAAGTTTTTTAGTTCGCATGGAGGATGTTACTGAAAAAGTTTTGGCAGAAATTGGTGAAACAAAAAACGAAGCGGAGCGTCAAGGAGCTGTTCAAAAAGCAATGGGTAAACTTTCGAAGGAAAATAATGAAGAAGGACGATATAGAGTTGTAGTTCGTGGATTCTATCACGATCAGGAGTTTTATATGTTTGTTTATGAAGACTTTAAAGATGTTCGATTGGTTGGGGCTCCACCTTCATCAATTGGTAAATTTGGAGGAGATACAGACAATTGGATGTGGCCACGTCATACCGGTGATTTTTCAATTTTTAGAGTGTACACCGACAAGGATGGAAAGCCTGCTGATTATTCTAAAGATAATGTGCCAATGAAATCAAAACATTACCTCCCTGTATCGATCGCTGGTGTAAACAAGGGCGATTATGCTATGATAATGGGTTATCCTGGGCGCACTCAACGCTACTTATCGGCTTCAGCAGTTCAAATGGCGCTTGATCTAAGTAATCCTACCGTTGTAAACGTACGTGAAAAAAAATTGGCCTTGATGAAAGAAGATATGGATGCAAACGATGACATCCGTATAAAATATAGCTCTAAGTATTATCAATCATCAAACTACTATAAGTATTTTATTGGCCAAAGCAAACAGTTGACCCGTATGCGTGTAGTTGATCAAAAGAAAAATCAGGAGAAACAATTCAATGACTGGGCTTCGGCTAATGAAGATCGAAAAAACAAGTACGGAAATGTTATCTCCACCTTAGATAAAAACTATGATGAGTATCGCAAGTATATTTTGAGCAGACAATATTTGGTTGAAGCTATCTTTCTTGGGGCTGAAGTTTTTGGAGAAGCTTACGGTTATGAAGGCTTATATAAAACACTGAGTGACAAAGAGGCAAAACCTGAAGACAAACAAAAAGCAGCTGATGCTTTAAAAGGTGGTGTTGACGCATTCTTTAAAGACTATAATATGTCGACCGATAAAAAGCTTTTTGCCGGTTTGCTTGAAATGTATTACAAAGGAGTGCCAATGAACCAACATTCACCTTATTTAAATGCACAGGTTGCGAAATACAAAAACGATTTCAATCGTATGGCGGAGGAATATTTTAAGCGAACTATGTTTGCTGATAAAAATAAGTTGAACGCCTTCTTAAGCAATCCAAGTGCAAGCAAATTGGGCAATGACCCTGTTTATAAATTGGTGACTTCGATATTCGATTTTTATGGAGAAAACCATCGCAATGTAATGCGTAAACTAGATCAAAGCAACAATGAACAATATCGTGCATTTATACAAGGAATGCGTGAGATGAATCCAGAAAAGAGTTTTTATCCCGATGCAAACAGTACCATGCGTTTAAGTTATGGTTCGGTTCAAGATTACTATCCAATGGATGCGGTGTACTACAATTACTTTACAACTTTGGAAGGAGTAATGGAGAAGAAGGACAACTCGAATGATGAGTTTTACGTGGAGCCACGTTTGGAAGAGCTTTACAACAAAAAAGATTATGGTCGATATGGAAAAGATGGTCAGTTGGTTGTAAACTTTACCACTACCAACGACATCACCGGGGGAAATTCTGGTAGTCCGGTAATCAATGGAAAAGGAGAGTTGATTGGACTTGCTTTTGATGGAAACTGGGAAGCAATGAGTGGAGATATTGCATTTGATTCAACCTATAAAAGAACCATTTGTGTAGATGCCCGATATGTATTATGGGTAATTGATAAATATGCCGGAGCTAGCAATATTATCAACGAACTTAAAATAGTACAGTAAAGCATTTCGATTATTGAAATAAAAAAAGCTTCCTTAAAAAAGGAAGCTTTTTTTTATACCTGCTCTTTACAATTATATCACTTCTGAATTTGAATCAACCTGTTTGCTTTTTCACCCTTTATAGACACAAGAGTTAAGAGATAAATTCCATTATCCATAGATCTGCAATCGATTCTCATTTCTTTTCCAGCATGTATTCTTTTACCATCTATGGAAAATAGTTCAACCCACTGGATGGACTCATTAGTTGCAATATTAAATTGATGAGAGGCTGGAATAGGATAAACAGAAAAGAAAGGAGAAGAGGTGTCATTAATCCCGCTTAAAGGTTGACTCATCTTTGTTATAAAAATATCATCGTTGTTTACGGTGTTCATGGTAAACACTCCTGATCCCGGATCAAAATCTGCAGGTCCATCAAAATCGCCACTATTGTGAACATAGCCGGCTGCATCAATAGCTAAGCCATAGGATCTGTCGGTAGCAGTACCACCTTGAGCATACGCCCAAACAAAATTTCCAGTGGTAGAAAGTTTGGTAACATAAGAATCAACTACACCGGCCACACTTAAATTATATGTGCCACCACCGGGATTGAAATCAACAGTAAGTCCAAATTGACCAGCAACATAAACATTACCCATATTGTCGAGAACCATTTCATTGGCATGGTCAGAAGATGGACCGCCATATTGTTTAGCCCAAAGAAAATTTCCGGCAGTGTTTAGTTTCCACACAAAACAATCAAAGCCACCATTAGAAATTAAATTAAATGTTGGATTTCCTGGATCAAAATCAACGGTATTATCGAAGTTGCCCGCACAATAAACATCACCTAAAGCATCAACTTTAATAGCATTGACTTGATCTAGGGCAGAACCTCCGGCCGACTTTGCCCAATCAAAATTTCCATTTTGATTGAGCTTCACTGAAAATATATCTGATAAACCGTTTGAAATAAGATTGAAGGTATTTGAGCCTGGATCAAAATCAGCGGTAGCATAAAAATAACCGCCTACATATATATTTCCAACATTGTCACCGTCAATACTTAACGCTTCATCATTACCTGAACCTCCCATTGATTTAGCCCAGACAAAATTTCCATTTATATCCAGCTTACATACAAATACATCAAAACTACCTTGAGCGGTTATGTTAAATGTACTTGCTGAATCAGGATCAAAATCACATGTGGCCGTGTAGTAGCCGGTAACAAATACTGATCCGTTCTGATCGACATACACATCATTGGCTACATCGTCAGATGGGCCTCCAATTTTTTTTGCCCAAATTAGATTTCCATTATTATCCATTTTGATAATGTAAGCGTCAAAGTTTCCACTCGAATTTAACCACCAGGTTGATGCACTGTCTGGATTAAAATCTACTGTACTGCTAAAGTACCCGCACACATATACATTTCCATTGGCATCTGTTGTAATGGCGTAGGCCTGATCCGACTGTGAAGATCCAATTTTATGAGCCCATCTAAAATCGCCAAAACTGTTATACGATGAAATACAAATATCATACACTCCATTTGACGTGAGGTTATACGTGTTTACACCCGGGTCAAAGTCGCACGAACCAGTAAAGTAGCCGGCACTAAAAGAATTGGATGCAGCATCTAAAGCTAAAGAACGTGAATAGCTGTCGGCTATTCCTCCCATACTTTTTGCCCACTGCAGTGATTGAGCGATTGATCCATAGAACATTGAAAAAATAAGTAGCCCTGTACAAAAAACTTTACGAATTGTTTTCATGAAATGATGATTAGAATTTAGAGTTATGTAAATAAACTGATTTTATAGTCGATGAACAACATAAGACTTTTCAATGTTTTCTATTACTAATAAATGGTTCATTTCTATTGTTTTGAATTCTCCCATTATTGAGTAGATGTATGTTTCGTAAATCTTTGTGTTGTTTTTTTCTTCTCTTACTCATCACCTCAATGCCTTCCCATTGTTCACCACAATTATTTAATATAGTTCCTCCATCAACAAAAAGTTTCGCACCCGGTTCCAATATAATTTTACTTCCAGCAGGCATCATTAGTTTTCCATAAATGGTGAGTGAGTGACCGGCACCTATATGCAAATTGCTGTGTAATACCATTGGCCCACTCATAGTGAGGTCGTGCATCAAATACCAACTGCTTTTGTAATACTCTGCCTCTGGAGGCCTGCATTCCCATACTCCCCTTCCAAATGTAGCTGCTCTAAGTTTTCCGCTGCAATGGTGTAGTTTTAATTCTGTAATACGAACATGCGGAATATTTCCATAGCGATTCCATTGATTTGATCTTTCATCCAACACAAAAACTCCTGCATCAGTTCCTGCAAACAACAATTTACTTCGCTCATCAAACAACAAAGTGTTTACCGGGAAATTCTTTAAGTTCATTTGACTGTCAGCATTAATCCAGGTGATTCCTCCATCGTTGCTTTGCCACACTCGCATGGCTGCATCCATTCCCGTAAAAGAAACCCAAAGCCTTTTCTCATTTAACGGATCAAGCTCAATGCTACTAATGATGGCTGGATTCACAAAACCACTATTGTTTTTAGGCAATCGATCGGTTATGTCTTCAAAAGTTCCGAATGCTAAACCACCTTCGCTCAAACCTTTTGAACTTTTGAATAAATGAGGATTCAAATGCCAATCTCCTTTAGGACCATTATCCAATCCTCCGGTTACAACATAAACCAAATCAGGATTTACGTTTGAAATTTTAAAATCAATAATTTGTCTTCGCCATTGCTCTGGAATACTTTTATTAAGATCTGAATCAAGACGCCAAGCTTGACCTCTGGTTCCCATGCGCGTGTATAGTTCTGTAAAACCAAATACAGGCTTGCGTTCGACAGGGTGATTTTGTACTGGAAAGGTGATTGGGATTTTAACATTCGTTTTTTCTCTTTCATCTTTTGGGATGTTTTCATACACCAAACTTTTTTGATCAAAATAATAGGTTCCAAAACGACCGTAGGAAGAAAAGAACATTACATTTTCTTCATCAATTCCTACTTGAGATGCAAAGCCATCAGAACCGGCTATGATACTCCATTTAATCCCACTCTTTTCTTTATTAGCTACCACTACTCCGTTGTCTTGCAAACCTCCAATCATGCTATACTCATCTTTATGTGAGTGATCGAAACTCCAGAAAGTACTCACTTCTAATCCTTCCATACTGTATCGCCAACCTTCTGCCCCTCTTTGACGGATATCTTTTATACTGATGCCGCCATGGTGTCCACAAAATAATTCGGGGGCGGCAACATTAGGTTGAAAAACCAGGCAATGTATATCTGCATGAAAACCTTGGCCTAAATAAGGTGACTCTGTTAAGAAAACAGGTTTGTCGTCTAATGCATTTCTTGTCCCGATCAGGTTGGTGTTTCCGTAAAACATTATGGTTGGATCAAGTGGATGAACAACAATTCCCATCCATGCGGGTGCGGATTGAAATTTTTTATCGTAATACAATTGCTTCCATTCCGATTTCAATATATCGTATCTATAAATATATTGAGCATTATTGGATGCTTCATTTTTTTTATGCTCATATCCTTGAATGACGGCAAACAAATAATCACTTCCTCCTGGACTAATTGCGATATTGATTCTATTCACCGTAAACTGGTTTGGCAATTCCTGTAATACTAGTCCGCTTTTGATACCTGTTATGCTCTCAAACGATTGTCCTCTATTGTTGGAATGATAAATATCCGTTCCGCTAGCATAAATCTTATTTGAATCTCCAGGTTTAAATTCAAGGCCTCTTAATTCTTTATCGTTTAGTCCGGTAAATGTTTTTGTCCAAACCGGTTGCGCATCTAAAGCATTGTTGCACACAAATATTCCTTCACTACTAGCAATCAAAAGTTGATTTGGATTATTTGGATTACTGATCATTCTCCGGGCAACACCTCCGCGTATAAAATGATCAATAAACCCATTATTTATAGTGTGCCAACTTATTCCGCCATCTAGTGATCGATAGTTTCCCACTGTATGAATCGGATTGATTCCTCCTGCATTGGGACCCCAACCACTATACACACTTCCATCACCATATCCTGTACAGACAAACAAATGTTTATTGTTTTCGTGACTGATGGCAATGTCAGCCACGGAGTTAATTTCAAGTTGCGTATCTGTATTTACAGCACTCCAACTAACCCCATTGTTATTGCTTCTCCATAATCCACCAAACTGAGATGCAGCGTAAACAACTTGATTCTCCTTACCGTTGTATTGGGGATCAAATGTAATTCTATGTATTTGCCCATTTCCTTTGCTGCTCTCTGTCCCTTCGGGGAGACCGGTAAGGCCAAGAGAGGTCCACTCTACTGCTTGTTTTCTAGAAATTTCATCTTGCGCTTGAACACTTGAAAAACACAAAAACAAAATGAATGAATAAAAAAATGCTTTCATGTCTATTAATTTAAGACATGATATTACAAATTTTTCAGAACATTTTATGAAGAAAAGGCATTCCAGCCCTGTGCTGAAAGTTCGTGTATTTGATCTTGACTGTCGCTGATGTATTTTCCATTTTCAGCGGTGGTTATATGCCCTATAATATTTATGTCGCCTTGTTCTTTGATTTTATCATGCAATTCAACCGGTACGGTAAATAACAACTCATAATCTTCTCCTCCATTTAGTGCGCAAGTTGCTGGCGACATATTAAATTCTAAAGCTTGCTCGGCAGTTAAGTGATCGATGGGCAATCGAGATTCGTAAATCATACATCCACAAGAAGACGCTTCACATAAATGCAACAACTCTGAAGATAGTCCATCACTGATATCGATCATTGAAGTTGGAACAATTCTATTTTCAGTCAGCCACTCATAAATATCTTTCCGAGCTTCAGGTTTTAATTGACGCTCCAACAAATAATCTTTCCCTTGCAAGTCGGGTTGCATTTTTGGATTATCAAGATACACTTGTTTTTCTCGTTCCAAAATTCTCAGACCCATATAAGCAGCACCAAGATCACCACTAACACAAATCAAATTAGTTTCTTTAGCTCCACTTCTGTAGCTAATGTCCTTTTTATTTGCAGTTCCGATAGCGGTAATACTGATTACAATTCCACTTTCAGATGAACAAGTATCACCTCCTATTAAATCAATTTCATAGTCCTGACATGCTAAACGGATGCCTGCATACAATTCTTCAACCGCTTCAAGCGATACCTTGTTAGAGAGTCCTATACTTACGGTAATATGCTGAGGACGTGCATTCATAGCATATACATCACTTAAATTAATTACAACAGCCTTGTAGCCTAAATGCTTCAGTGGAGTATACGTTAAATCAAAATGAATGCCTTCTAGCAACATGTCGGTGGTTATAACTTGAACGTACTCACCACAATCAATTACAGCTGCATCGTCTCCGACACCTTTAATTGAACTTTTATTTTTTAATTCAATCCATTGCGTTAAATGTTTGATCAAACCAAACTCACCCAATTGACTTAGTTCCGTTCTTGAATTCTTATTTTCAAACATTTCACTCATATTAATTCTTGCTCCAAGTCGTTCCTTCTTTTTCATCTTTAATGGTAATGCCAATATTGGACAATGCATCTCTTATCTTGTCTGAAGTAGAAAAGTCTTTGTTCTCTCTGGCATTTTTTCGAATATCAATAATCAAATCCATCAAGCCTGCACTATCATCGGTAGTCGAAGATGAAGTTTCTTTAGTTACACCTAAGATGTTATAACATAAAGTATGCATCTGCTCAGTCAACTTTGATAAATCGTTCGCAGCTATTTTTTCTGTACCGGCATGAACTGAATTAATGAATCGCACGGCATCAAAAATATGAGCTATTGTGATTGCTGTATTCAAATCATCGTCCAATGCTTCATAACATTTTTTTATCCAAGCATCAACATCGAAACTACTTTCACTACTTATATTAAGTTTGGGCAATACCTCTATAGCATTTAATATTTTTTGCAAAGCTTTTTCTGCGGCTTTAAGTGCATCGTTCGAAAAATCGAGTGTACTTCTATAATGCGCCTGCAAAAGAAAAAAGCGGATGGTCATAGGTGAATATGCTTGCTCCAGCAATGCATGAGATCCATCAAAGAACTCATCCAGATTGATAAAATTTCCTAATGATTTTCCCATCTTCTGTCCATTAATGGTAATCATATTATTGTGCATCCAATAACGCACCGCTGCCTTACCACTACTGGCTTTTGATTGTGCTATTTCCGCTTCGTGATGCGGGAAAAGCAAATCCATTCCACCCCCATGAATATCAAAAGTATCTCCTAGGTATTTGCAACTCATAGCTGAACATTCAATATGCCAACCGGGAAATCCATCGCTCCAAGGAGACGGCCATCGCATAATATGTTCAGGGCTAGCTTTCTTCCACAGAGCAAAATCAACCGGATTTTTTTTCTCATCTTGCCCTTCTAATTCTCTTCTTTCATTTCCCGCACCTGCAATTAACTCGTCTACAACTCTTCCTGAAAGTTCGCCATAGGGAAATTTTTTACTGTAGGCAATCACATCCAGGTAAACCGATCCATTCGATATATAAGCAAATCCGTTTTCAATGATTTTTTTGATCATCTCTATTTGTTCAATGATATGACCGGAAGCTCGTGGTTCTATGGATGGCGGTAAAATATTGAGTGAATCCATTGCCTGATGAAATTGTCTGGTGTACAATTCAACCACCTCCATAGGTTCTAATTTCTCCAACCGTGCTTTACGTGCAATTTTATCATCTCCTTCATCTGCATCATCTACCAAATGACCAACATCTGTGATATTTCTAACATACCGAACTTTGAAGCCCAATTGCAAAAGATAACGATGCAGAACATCAAAAGTAACATAGGGTCTGGCGTGGCCAAGATGCGGAGCACCATACACGGTTGGCCCACAAACATACAAACCAGCAAAACCTGGTGTAATGGGTTCAAACTTTTCCTTTGTTCGAGTAAGAGAATTGGTGATGTATAAATTACTTTCCATGTAAATTAAAGTAGAGCAAGGTGGATGTATATTTTAGCACGAACAGTTTATCCGATCATCTGTCCGGCTTCAGACTTTGGGTTGAGTTGCACCGACAAATGTGATAACATATCGGAACACATTTTTGACAAATCATACTCAGCTTTCCAATTCCAATCTTTTTGCGCGAAAGAGTCGTCAATGCTTTGAGGCCATGAATCGGCAATGGCTTGTCGCTGATCAGGAGCATAGCTTATTTCAAAAGAAGGAATACTCTTTTTGATCTCATTGCTTATTTCTTCAGGTGTAAAACTCATACCGTGTATATTGTAGCTGCTTCTGATTTTAATGTCCGATGCAGGAGCATTCATGATCATCCATGTTGCTTTTACAGCATCGGGCATATACATCATGGGCATGCGTGTATCCTCTTTTAAGTAACAACTATACTTTTTGTTTTTTAATGCTTCAAAAAATATCTCAACCGCATAATCGGTTGTGCCACCACCGGGATGTGCTTTGTAACTGATCAGACCCGGATATCTAAGGGATCGCACATCTACACCAAATTTCTGATGATAATATTCGCACCATCTTTCACCTGCTTGCTTGCTGATACCATATACCGTATTGGGTTCCATGGCAGTAATCTGTGGAGTATTTTCTTTAGGAGTAGTGGGGCCAAAAACTGCAATTGAACTTGGCCAAAATATTTTTAGTCCTTTATTTTCTCTTGCTATTTCCAATAAGCCAAGCAAACCGTTCATATTGAGTCGCCAAGCGGATTGCACTTTTTGTTCAGCCGTTGCCGATAATAATGCAGCCAACAAATAAACCTGAGTTATATTATTGTCTTTAATAGTTTGATGAACGGCATTAAAATCCAAAACATCTAACGTAGAAAATCGCCCCCCTGATTTTACTTCACCTTGCTGCTCTTTAATATCCGTAGCCAAAACGTGATCGCTCCCCAGCGATTTTCTAAGATGCGCCACTAAATCAGTCCCTATTTGACCGGCAGCACCTAAAATCAATGCATTTTCTTTAGTCCCCATAAATATGATTAATTCAAAACAAAGGTAAGCATTTGAACGCTAAGCCTCATCGCTCATTGCTTTTTCTATACAATTCCATGTTTTTAATGCCGTTTGATCCCACGAAAAATCCTCTGCACGTTTCAATCCCTTTTGAATACAAGATTTTCTTTCTAAGGGTTGTTGGAGTTCCAACATACGATCACATATCGTTTGAGGTTCATCCGGATTGGCTAGTAATGCTGCACCCGCAGCCACTTCGGGCATGGAAGTAACATTTGAGGTAATGACCGGAGTACCCGAACGAAAGGCTTCAATAATCGGAATTCCGAATCCTTCGAAGTACGAAACATAGAGCAAAGCATGAGCAGCAGCCATAACATTGCATAATTCCGATTGCTCGAGCCGACCTGTAAAAATGACTTCATCTTTATACGCCATGGAGTTATAGGCGATTTCTACAACACCACTCCACCATTTTTTATCACCTGCGATCACCAGCTTATGTGAGTTTCCGGTTTCCTTTTTATATAGATCAAATGCTTTAAAAATATTTTGCAAGTTCTTTCGAGGATGTATCAGTCCAACAAAAAAGAAATATTCACATTGCTTTGCGTACTGCGTTTTTACTTTTTCCTTTTGTTCAGGTTGCATAGGTTTAAACGCTTCGTTGACTCCGTTATAAACCACATCAATTTTAGAAGGTGATGTGTTGAATGTTTCAATGATTGTATTGCGAGTAAATTCCGATACGGTTGCAATACGATGAGATTTTCGTGCAAACTGAGGAAAATATTTTTTATAATAAGTCAAAACCGAAGCTTTGATATGTTCTGGATGATAGAAAAAATTGATGTCGTGAATTACATTAACTTGCTTAACTCCACTTTTGAGTGAGACCCAACCATCGGGTGAGAAAAACAGATCGGCTTTGCTTTTATTTAAAGCATAAGGAACACCCCATTCAAAAAACATATACCATAATACAGGATGCCTGGCTTGAGGATGAACCAATACTGGCTTTACGTTATCGGAATAAATAAATTCATCACTCCATTTACGATCAAAGAAAAAATAAAACTGATGTTCAGGATGTTGTTGGCAAATACGCTTTAATACCTCATGACTAAACCATCCAATACCTTCCAGTTTGTCTTTTAATAATAAACGGGTATTAACTGCTATTTTCATTTTGATCGAAATAGATTCACTTCTTTGTGGCAACAAAGTTTAATCCAAAGAAAAAGTAATTTCTCAGCATTCGATTTTTCTTCCAAATATTCTGTTCCTGCTTTACTCTTTTCTCTGTATTGATTTCATTCATCATAAAGGGTGGGAACAAACGTACATAATGGATGGTTTCATTATCAATCTTAAATCCGGCATCAGAAAATTCATCACGCCATTTAGAAAGAGACCGAATGTTTTCGTTGCCCATCAAGTACTCTTTGCCTAAATTCTCATCGTAAACTTTTATAATTTTTTTGTTACCCCTTTGCAAAAACAATTTTGTGTTTTGAATAACATTACTTCCGTTTTCTTCTATGGCAATAATTCTTCCATCCTTTTTCAAAGAGCGACTAAAAATGTTTAGCGCATCTTGCAAAGGTTCTAAATGATGTAGCGTATCTTGAACTATTATCGCATCATAACTATCCGATTTTATTTGTGTATCGAATACGTTTTCATAAGAATAACTGAACTTAGAAATGTCTCCTATTTTTTTCCAGTAATTGAGTCGAGATGATATTTGATGAAAGTAATATTCCAAAGTAGTTCCATGCGAACGAATACCATTCAGCGCCAAGAATATGCCTGTACTTCCATACCCACACCCACAATCCCAAACATAAGCTTCATTTGTATTCTTTAGTTGATCATATAAATAGGCTAAACGCTGTACGTAATAACTTTTTCTGAAGTGGAATAGCTTTTCATTATCCAAAAAACGATAATACCCTCTCAAGTCCTTATTCTCTCTAATTTCTTCTAGCAATAAATCGAAAAACTCTTCTGCAACCATAACTGTTTAAAAAAGCAGGCACAAAGGTACATTTTGAATTATATTTATGACATATAATAATGAAAGGAGTTTCTGATCGTTTTGAATGCACACCGATTGTTTGCTTTTTATATTTTTGAACCTATGTTTTTAAAAATTCACGTTTTACGCTTCTTAGCTGTATTGCTCATCATTTCTACACCGATCATTGCTCAAGATATTGGCATTGGGCATTGGCAAGTTCATTTACCATATAAAAAAGGATTAAGTGTTAGCGATGCCGGCACTAAGGTATATTGCACTGCTGATAAAGGATTATTTGTTTTAAACAAAGTAGACAATAGCATAGAGCGTTTGAGTAAAATTAATGCACTAAGTGATAATGAAGTGCTAAGAACGGCTTATGATCACAGCAATAAGGTTTTGGTTGTGGCCTATGAAAATGCAAACATAGATTTGATCAGAGATAATCAGGTGATCAACCTACCTGATATTAAACGCAATAATATTTCAGCCGATAAAAAAATATATAATATCAGTTTTAAAAATAATCTGGCATATTTGTCCTGTGGCTTTGGAATTGTAGTCATCAATCTTGATAAAAATGAAATAAAAGACAGTTATATCATTGGTCAGGGTGGAACGTATTTAAAAATTAACGCAGTTAATTTTGATGCGAATAACAATATCTATGCATTGTCAGATACAAAAATACTTAAAGCCTCATTAAACAACCCTCTGCTAAACGATTATACACAATGGATCAATGTATGGCAACTGGGTCCTTCACAAAATTATGTTAGTTCTGTTTTCTTTGCAGGTGATTTATTTACCATTCATCGCAGCGCTGGCATCGATTCACTGATGCGGTTCAATGGGATCAGTTCTTCATTTATTTTCAGTAATCCTCTTCCCATCCGATCAATGCAAACGAAAGATAATTTTCTAAGCATAGCATTAGATTATGCTGTAATAGTTTTAGATCAAAGTTTAAACACATTTAAGACTATTAATTTTACCAATTACGAAGCACCTCTTCCTATGGATGCTGTTACCTCTTCGGATGCGATAACTTGGATTGCCGATTTGGATAAAGGATTGGTTAAAGTAAATGCAAGTGGACAAAGTACAGTCATAACCCCTAACGGACCCGGGTCTTTATTGGTAAATGATTTCGACTTTTCAAACGATAAATTATATGTTTCGCATGGACCTAAACCTGCCGCAGGAATTTTAGCCAATGCCTATCTTAGTGGAGCCGTATCATCATTTGATAACAGTGGTTGGTTTCATTTTAATAATAAAACTACACTTGGAAGCATTGCCCCTATTGATTCGTTTTATGATGTAACGGCAGTAGCAGTAAATCCGAACAATGCCGATCATTTTTATGTAGCTGCATGGAATACGGGCGTCTATGAGGTTTTGAATAAGAAATTGATTGGAGCATACAACTCAGGCAATAGTACATTACAACAATTAACGGGAGCTCCTTTTATTCGAATAGATGATGTAGCATTTGATGAGAATGGCAATGTATGGGTGAGTAACTCTGCTGTCCCCAACGTTTTGTCTGTAAAAAAAACCGATGGTAATTGGAAAGGATTTTCATTCCCAACCTTATTCAATCAAAACTACATGGGCAAAATTACATTTGATGAATTTGGTAAGAAATGGGTGATCATCAATGGTGGCGGAATTTTAGTATTTGATGATAACGGAACTATAGACAATACGGCTGATGACAAATTTAAAAAGCTAACGGCTGAAGATCGAAACGGAAAATTACCCAGCCTTGATGTACGAGCGGTTGTTCGCGACAAAGAAGATGCCCTTTGGGTAGGAACTGCAAAAGGTGTAGCTGTATTTTATAATCCCGGATCGGTTTTTAGCAGCAGTAATTTTGATGCGCAACAGATTTTGATTTTTCAAGATGGATATTATCAGTACTTACTGGAATCGGAAGTTGTGACTTCAATAGCAATTGATGGAGCCAACAGAAAATGGTTCGGCACTCAAAATGGCGGAGTATTTCTTATGTCTCCCGATGGCACGAAACAATTAGCAAATTTTAATACCAGTAACAGCCCCATTTTAAGCAACAACATTCTTAGTATTGGAATAAATGAAAAAACCGGTGAGGTGTTTTTTGGAACCGACAAAGGAATTATAGCATATAGAAGCGATGCCACAGAAGGATCAGAAGAATGCAATTCGGTGAAAGTTTTTCCAAATCCTGTACGGGAAACCTACGAAGGTCCTATTGCAATAAGTGGGTTGGCCGCTAATGCCAGTGTGAAGATTACGGATATCAGTGGAGCCTTAGTTTATGAAACTACCGCAAATGGAGGGACGGCAATTTGGAATGGTAAAAATTTTTCCGGAACTAAAATGCAAACCGGAGTATATGTGGTATTAGCTTCTGATGAGGATGGACAGAATACTTGCGTTTCAAAAATTCTTCTTATCCATTAGCCATGCTTAATAAAGGCAGAGCCATTGTTTTACATTGTACCGAATTTGGAGAAAGCAGTTTAATAGCCAAATTGTTTACAGAATCAAATGGACTTAAGTCTTTCATCGTTCATGGAGCTCGATCAAACAAGAAAAAGAATCTTGGATTTCTTTTAAACCCTTTGTCAATTGTTGAGTACAGCGCCTATACTAAATCAAGTGCTCTTGGAAAGATTAAAGAAATAAATGGGAGTCCGCTCTATCATCAAATTCCTTTTGACATTGCAAAATCTAGTATAGCATTGTTTTTAAGTGAGATCATCTATAAATCGGTAAAAGAAGACGATGCTCATACAGAGCTGTATCATTTTCTGGAAAACACGTTACAATGGCTCGATCATTGCGAAACTTCGGTTGCAAATTTTCATCTGTGGATAATGCTGCGAATGAGTAAATATTTAGGATTTTACCCTTCTGGTAAATTTACAGACGCCACACCTATTTTCAATTCTGAAACCGGATCATTCGGTGACCAAATGCCTTCACACAAAATTTTTGTAAAGGATGATGAAGCGAAAGCGATGTATCAATTGATGACCTGTGAATTAGAACAACTATATCAAGTTCAACTCACACATGACTGTAAAAAAAATTTACTTGATTTTTTAGTAGAGTATTTTCAATTGCATTGCCACAGCAATACCGTTTTGAAGTCGCATAAAATCTTGCACGAAGTTTTGAATTCGTAATCTAAGCATCAAAACGAATTCCCTGAGCTAAAGGCAATTCTGTTCCAAAGTTTATTGTATTTGTTTGCCTGCGCATATATATTTTCCAAGAATCCGATCCCGATTCACGTCCACCACCGGTATCTTTTTCTCCGCCAAAAGCACCTCCAATCTCTGCTCCAGATGTTCCAATATTCACATTGGCAATTCCGCAATCGCTTCCTGCATGAGACAAAAATGTTTCCGTTTCCAACATGTTTTTAGAAAATATGGAAGAAGACAAACCTTGAGGAACATTGTTATGCATTTCAATAGCATCATCCAAATTTGAATACTTCATTAAATACAATATGGGCGCAAACGTTTCTTCCTGTACTATGCTATAATGATTTTCAACTTCGGCAATGCATGGTTTTACATAACAGCCACTTTCGTATCCTTCTCCATTCAACACTTCACCACCATAAATAATTTTACCGCCTTCTTTCTTTACCAATTCAATGGCGTTCTGAAAATCTTTAACAGCGCTTTTATCAATGAGCGGACCCACCAAAGTGTTTTTATCCAATGGATGTCCAATCCGAATACTTCCATACGACTTTACCAATTTATCGACAAAAGAATTGTATACTGAGTCGTGAATAATCAAGCGTCTTGTACTGGTGCAACGTTGTCCACACGTTCCTACAGCACTAAACAATACTGCTCGCAATGCCATATCAAGATCGGCATCTTTACTGATGATAATGGCATTGTTACCGCCTAATTCCAATAAACTTCTACCCAATCGCTCTCCAACTTTTTTTCCTACACGCCTACCTAACTTGGTACTTCCGGTTGCAGAAATCAATGGCACTCTTTTGTCTTCTAAAAAATTATCCCCAACATATTTTGAACCTGCAGCAATTAAATTTAACACTCCTTCTGGCACCTCATTTTCTTTTAATACATCGGCTATAATATGATGTACTGCAACAGCACAAAGCATTGTTTTTGACGAAGGTTTCCAAACAACTGTGTCTCCACAAACCATAGCTAACATAGCGTTCCAACTCCACACAGCTACAGGAAAATTAAAAGCACTGATAACTCCAACTATACCCAGTGGATGATATTGATCGTACATTCTATGATCGGGTCTTTCGCTGTGCATGGTAAACCCATGTAGCTGTCTGGACAATCCAACAGCGAAATCACAGATATCTATCATCTCTTGCACTTCTCCCAATCCTTCTTGATATATTTTTCCCATTTCATACGACACCAATTGAGCCAATGGTTCTTTGTACTCACGCAAGCGATTACCTATTTGTCGAACCACTTCACCTCTTTTTGGCGCAGGCACTTTTCTCCATTCTTTGAAAGCAGCCTGAGCTTGAACAATAATTTTTTCATAGTCATCGGAAGTGCCTTGTTTAATAGAAGCTATCAAAGAGCCATCGCTTGATGAATAACTGTCCAGTTGTTCTCCTTGTGTATTGAACCATTGCGTACCGGTACATGCTCCATTGTTAATGGATTCAATACCTAATTTTCTTAATGCTGAAGAGATATCAAATTGATTTTGAAGAATAGTATTCATAATTAGTTTTGCTTTATTGAAGTATGTAAAGATAGAAAGGAAAAATGAGTGATAAAATGCATTAGTCCATTATCACAACAGAATGACTGAAAATTTGTTTTCCGTTACGAACGGATAAAAAATACAATCCTCTTTCAAATTGTTGTGCAGAAAACCATAAATAATCTGAAGAATTGTATGTGTTGATCATCTTTTTCCAAACTAATCTTCCGCTTACATCCATTAACGAGCATTCAAAACTTTCATTCTCTTTTGTAAACTTAATACCTACCAATGCAGAAGCATTGTTCACTACAACAAATGGCGCTTGGACGTTCTGATTTAATTCTTCACTTGACGCTACAATTACAGAATCACAAATGGTTTTGATGGGTTGGTTTAAATAGCGCTCACGTGCCGGTATGTTTTGATTGTTGAATGTATTTGGAGTACCTATGTTAGGCCAGTTTTGAGTAATGTTCCAAAAATTTGGAACTGAATTATAAAAATAACTGCTATCCGGAAGCATAGCTGTTCCTGAAGGTTGAATGGTTCCTTTAATATTGTTGCCATATAAAAAGTGGCTGCTTCCAGATAAAATATAATTACCCTGAAAAGGCTGTGATGACGTCACATCATTTCCTACCATATTTTGTTTGTCCGATTGCACCGAACCACTCGAAACAATAATTCCATATTTCTCAATTCGATTTCTAAAAAAAGTATTATAAGGCCCTGCTGGTCCCCAACTTTGATCGATGCCTAAATTTTGAATGATGTTTCCCTCAAATAGATTAGCAAATGGGAAATGTCCATGTAACGATATATCGGCTCCGGCATCGGATGGAAATTCGGATCGAATGGGTTCGGTACTATAATTGTGAACGAATGCATTTCCATTGGCCCCTTGTTTTACCATCATTGAATGTCGTAAATGAGAAAATATATTGTTCTCTACTTTACACTCATTGCTGTGCTGAGCCAGTACCAATCCATAACCTTTTGTGCTACTGCCAGAGTACTCATAGGCATGATGAAAGTAGTTTCCAATAAATTCAAGGTTTGTACTGTATTCTGACCAAACATGGGCTCCGATTTGTTTATTGCTTTCAACCCCTTTTACAAAACAATTGGCAGCATAGTAAAAATAAATTCCATAGTTAATACTTGGTGCTAAACTATCTCTTCTTGTGAATCGCAAACATTGAATACCGGCATTGTGTCGTGGAATAAATTTACGAATGGTAGGATTCAAAGCGGAATCATAATTCAATCGAATGGATGATTTAAGTTTCAGTGTGTTTCCTATCACCGTATCCACTTCAACAATCTGACCAACCGAATACATGGCCCATGTAGCAGGCTGTGTGTCCCAAGTTCCGTTATTTTGTCTTAGCTCTATAAAATCTCCTTTTTGATAAGTAGCGTTATTGCTATTGAGAACTAATGTGTCAGAACCTTTGGTAAAGCCCGAGGCAATGGAGTCGAATACTGTGGTTGGTGTTGCCCAAAAGTTGAAACAATTAAAGACTTGGTTGTTGAAATCGAAAATAAAAAAAGTTTGATCTGAGCCTTCGCCTTTAATTACTACACTATCGGGTACATGTATAGGGGAATTAAATAAATAAGTGCCGGGTGGAAAATAAACCGTTCCACTTTTACCTGAAAGTGCATTGAAAGCACTTTGAAGCGCTGGGAAATCATTACTGATTCCATTTCCGCTTGCCCCATGATTCATAATATTCTCAACCATATTGCTATCGAGAATAAATGATTGAATGCCGCTTCTGGACCAATTTACACGTAAGCTATCGTGAATAACTTGTGCATGAATGAGCGAACAATTGAAAAAAATAATAAACGAAAAAAAACGTAGCATGCTTGCCTTATTTAAAATTAAATATGGCAATTATTAGGGAAAGATGCTAATGCTATTCCTTAACGATTTTTAATGACACGAATATTCTCACGCTCACCTTCTTCATTTTGAATCATAAGGATATATGATCCCTGCGAAAGTTGTGATAAGTTTTCGAATAAGATGTTGTTTCCTCCGCTTGAGGCATTCATCTTTTTTTGCTGAACCACCTGCCCTTGCATATTCAATAAAAATATTTGCATTTCACTGCTTTGTTCTGCAACAAATGAAATATTTATTTCGCTTCCAAAGGGATTTGGGCCTATGCTACTTACTTTAAATCCACTTATGTCTTTAATGACATTCACTCGTATTGTTCCTAAATTCTCAGTGGTACCATCATAATCAGTCTGCCAAAGTCTGTAATAATTTACTCCTTCTCTTGCTTTTACATCACGAACTGAATAGGCATTGAGTTGTGTTGAATTTCCAGCCCCTTTTACTTTAGCGATAATATCAAATTGCTTTCCATCAAAACTTCTTTCTAATGTGAAAAAATCATTTTTAGATTCGGCTGCTGTTTTCCATTCGAGTAAAACGGTTTCATCAGAATTTTGCTTTCCTGTAAATGATAACAGCTCTACTGGAAGAGGTGTAAACGTGGTAAAGAAAGGCTTGAAATAGAAGCTCAATTCCCGTGTTTGGTTGGAACTTGATCCTGAAATTGCTCCGGTTCTAAAATTAAAAGAATTTACATTGGTATAGTTCATTTGAATCATAGCCATTGTTACGTTGGTATCTATGCTCGGAACATTTGCAATGGTAGCTTCTGCTCTTAGTATAGTAGGATTAACTGTAACGGCTAATATACTCGGTGTCCCTACGGCATATTCCCAAGGTAAAGTAGATTCAATATATTCTCTCAAATTAGTGCTATTACCATCTATATCAACTCCGGTTACAGCCAATACAGGGATGACCGTATCCGTAGATGTTCCGGCAACTTTAAATTGTATTTTCCAATCTATTGAACTATCAACATATCTTCGAGCGACTAAGAATGGTTGCCAAGCCGGTTCGTATCCCATTGCTGTTTTGTCAACTGATGAAACTGTAGCATTGCCATTCAAAGCCACCAAAGTAACCCAAGCATCCATACCATAACCTACATTTGAGAACACATAAATTGATCCTGGTTGGCCGTATGTTCCAGTGCTTAATGTTGGATTTCTAAAGTCTAATGTAGGAGCTGTTGCCCCTGCATATGCCTTTTCAGAAGTACCTGTATTGAGATATAAAAAGCTTATAACTCCTGCTATAATAGCCATCATGCATACAGAAGCTGTGATATACATGAGCTTCTGTCCTTGCTTTTGTTTAACATTCTTTGATATTTTCATGAGCTAGAATGTGATTTAAAATTCCTCTTGTCTACGGCATAGAATTTAAAATGTTTCTATCGTTATCATTTTAGTTGTAGTTTTGGTATAAGAAAAAACAGTAAGACATGAGAATTTTTAAATTATTAACTATTACAGCCCTTTTTTTAGTGAGCACTGAGTTATCGGCTCAAGTCCAATATAAGGTCATCACTACTGTTGAGTCCATTGTTCCTATGGGAATAGGTCGTTCCAGAATTATTGACAATAAACAGGATGTTGATTTCAAAGCTTTTACAACAGAGCGAAACGATGGTCAAGATTCAGATCAGGGAAAGGTTAAAAGATCAGACATTAAAATTGACAATCTTGAAGAAACCAAATTGCTTAATTTTTATAGCGGAGTAGGCATCAATTTTCAAAACATCGCTTCTAACGATGCTATGATTGCTTCAAAAATTAATGCACTTACGCAAGAAGGATGGGAACTTGCCTTTGTAACCAGCGGAGTTGAAAGTGAAGCAGGAAAAGACGATGGCAACGGAATTTTCATAACCCGTTACATATTTAAGAAAAGCAAATAGTTGATCTCTCTACAATAAAGAGGAGAAATTAATTACTGTTTCTGTATCTTGATAATATCATTCATATCATCGCATACAATATGAATGAAATACATTCCTGGAGCTATCTGTTGTAAATCCAACACTTGCTCCAATCGGTCACTTGTGTTCGTATGCTCGATACTGTAAATTTCTTTACCAGGCATATCGAACAAAGTAATTTTAATCCTTGAATGAATAGGTACTACTCCTGAAAGATTTACAAAATCCATCGTTGGATTTGGATAAGCCTCAATCTGACTTAAGTGCAAAGCTTTACTTGATCGGCAATTAAATGCTACTGAAATCTGTGCCTTTTTGCCTGCACCACAAGCATTTTTAGCTTTTACTTTTACTTTACCCGCAGTGTTTCCAAAATTAACTTGAACACTAGTTGCAGTAGTTGTTAATGCGTTTCCGGACGATGTTTGATTGCCATCGCTAATGGTTGAACCTGCGGGGCCAATCCATCTATAATTAGTTGCTCCTACTACTGGTAAACAAGAATAAGATACTGCAGATTGATTGGCACAAACCAACGAAGGTCCACTCATTGAAGCACTGGCATCAGGAGTTTTTCGAACACTCACTTTTTGTATAGGGCTGTCTCCGCAAGCATTTACAGCAACAACTTCAACATCACCAAAATTAATTGCATTGGTAAAGTCAACCGAAATTGAATTTGTGCCTTGACCTGAAGTAATAATTGCACCAGCAGGTACACTCCAATTGTACGTTACATTGGCTACAGAATTTACAGAAAAGACTACATTATTGTTTCCACAAAGATTATTGGTTGGGCCTTGAATGGCAGAAGGCTTAATCGGCACAGAGTATATTCTTCGTTTTCGCTCAGCACTTATTCCACATCCGGTTTCAGCAACTACACGAATGTGATCTCCAGTAAACCCAGCACCAAAATCAACTGTTACTTGATACGTCCCTTGGCCGCTGCTGATGGTCGATCCATTTGGAGCCGTCCAGTCATAAGTCATTCCACCTACATCGCTTACTTGATACACTTCAGAAGTATTAATGCATACTTCGTGATTTTGACCAACAATAGGTGTAGGATAGTATGGTTCCTTTCTTTCAATTAGCAAAGAATCATAGGGTCCTTCTCCGCAAGAATTAACTGCTGCAACTTTTATATAGTCTGCATTTAAGAAACCACTATCAAAAGAAATCTCTACTTCTTCTGTACCTTGGCCACTTACCACACTGGCACCTTGCGGTGGAATCCAATTGTAGTGTATGGCATCGCTTTGAGTTTTTATTTTATACGATTTTAAATCTCCCGGACAATGCTTTGTATTTCCCCCAACTCCTTTTAGATTCTGAACCATAGCGGGTGGAGAAACGCATGGACAAAAAATAGTTTCAGCTTTTACGACTACATCTTTTGCAATATCCACTGCAATCTTTCGGCCGGGTATATCATCGCAAGGTGGATGAATACCTCCCCAAATTCTCGAAAGTGCTGATTCAGCTGCAGCGTCTTCGTAGGTTGCCCATTGCAATTCTACATCAACACTTGGTCCATCTTCAAAAACTAAAAACTCATCTTTTTTGGCTAGGAATGTTCCCAATCCTCCAGGGAAATATGGCGAGCCTGTAATGGTTGTTAATATTTCAGCTGCTGCTCTACTATAGGTAGAGTGACCACTTAAGTATCCGGCAAATGGTGGTGTAACAAATGACGGTCTTTGATATGGCAACCAATCTTGCGCTAAAATCCAATCGACTCCTGCTTCATCTTCGTCCACATTATTAATATAACTATGTCCTTTCCATGCTTTGATTTTAATCTTACCAATATTAGTTGTACCACTAGCTAATGGATCACCAGATAAAACTAATTCGATATAACCCGGAACCAATGGAATTCCGGCAGGATGATAAGATATGGCCATTGAGTCGGATGATTGACCTAAGGCCGCTAAAGCACGAATGGCAGAGATAGGACGCAAATAATCATAGTAGCCTTTTAGTCCCCATATGGAAATGGCAACATCATGCATGCCACCACCTAAGGTTAAATATCCTTTTACATCCCATTCAAGATCATCCATCACATTACCTGTACCTCTATATTTTTTAATCAGCAAACTATCGTCACTTACATGATTAAATAAAGTGAACCAATGCCCGGGAGGTGTTTCTGAATCAGGTCCATCTGCCCAAAATTCTGCCAGCACTCTTGCATAGTCTCCACGTGGAACTAAATTTGGCGCATACGGATTACCGGTGTAAGGATTAATCGTATGTCCGTTACTTTGTGAACCACCACTGATATAATTATAAAAGTTAGCATAGTCTGCAATTCCAGAGGGCAAAGAATCTTTGTTGCCAAGAGATGCAGGACTAATATCCCACATGACACTATCGGATGGAGATAAATGAGATGACCAAATGGAAACCATTGAAAATCCCCATTTGTAATATTCTGATGTACCACTTCCATCCATACTTAAAAGTGGAGGTGAGCCTGGATCTTGATAAATTTTATAGTTCCAACCGCCACGGGGATGATACGTTGCTACACTCTCGTTTAATGCAAACGGAGTAACACTACCCCATTCCGGACCAAGAAACTCTGGAGTTGCTCCTGGTATTGGGTTTCCACTTTGATCAATAAATAAATCTAATGTTAACGGTTGCCAACGATTTCGATCTACAATGGTGCTATTACCTGGAACATCAACATTCAGCGGAGGATTTACTGGAGTATAGCTGATGTTGGCATAAGCATTTTGTTCATTGCTGCTGTCTTGCAATCCAAAGCTGATATAGCACTGAGCAATATAATTACCTAGCGCTATGGCATTTCCACCGGAATAATCGGTAGTAGTATCATTAATATTATATCCAAGTGTGTCCATATGATGATCATAGCCTTGCAACAAAAGTGCATATTGAGGAGAGAGTGCAAAGCGATGTTTGAGCAAGCGATAAGCGGCAAAGCTGATTGCTTTTTTTCGATCGTTCGTGATATCGGTAGATGTTGGAATTCCAGTATAAGGGCAATTGAATCCTTTAACCGTTTTACCCAATAAAAACTCGTCTGCTTTATTATCATAAGCCGACCAAGCATCCCACATAGCTGCAGACACATGAAATAAATTTCGTGCATGTACGGTAGGTCTGGCAAAGTCTTTTCGAATTGATGCCAATAAAAGCTCGTTCCATTGCCGTGCAATGCTCTTACTTAATTCAGCTTGCGGATATTCGGTTGATGGAAGACAATTGGGATCGGGATTGGTAGGACAAGGATCGCAATTGTCGGATAGTCCGTCCAAATCATAATCGGCAGGAGAAGGTGCAAGTCCGCAATTGTCATTCATTGCTACAATGTAACCGGCACAAGCACCGGAAACAAAATCTTTAAGTCCATCTGAATTAATATCGATCCAGAAAAAATCATAGGAGTTGGTTTTCCAAAAAATGCTTGTGCTGTCATATACATTCGAAAAATGAGTGCTATCATTTCTGTAGAGTGCAAATCTTCTCGATGAATTGCATGGAGGGATATCTACATCCACATCTGAAACTGCAATATCTAAATCCCCATCAAGGTCGAGATCAGCAGCATGTACATTACCTCCGAATCCATTGGTGTTACTGAATCCTAAATTAACTTTCTTAAATTTAATACTGTCGTTTGGAATAATGGTATGTACCCAAAGTATATAATCACTTCCATCATCAACAACATAGAGATCTTTTTTACCATCCTTATTAAAATCCGCAATTTCAAACATATAAGGCGAGCCTGATGGCACTAAATTTTGCCACTCAGTAAAAAAACCACTACCATTATTATACAATACAATCACCCCTCTCGAATTCCAAGGAGACACACTGTAGAGCGTTGTATTTTTTATTACATCGTTATCTCCATCATTGTCGATGTCTGTTATTTGAACCGCTGTACCGAAAGCAGAATTTCGCAATGTTCCTAACCGCGCTTGACTTTCGTTTGTAAATACACCGCTTCCATTATTGATCAAAATATAATCCTTTGCTATTCCACCTCCAGAATTGGGTTTATAATTTAGAAAATATAAATCTTTATGCGAGTCACCATTTATATCTCCACCCCATACCGCACAAAATAGTGGTGTATCATCAGTAAGCAAAGGGAAACGGCTTGTTGATTGATCCGTAAGTCCCAACCAATTTCCTAATGAATCGTTCCCCAGATTTTTATAATACTTGGGTTGTTGCGAAAAGGTATTGGCTATAACCACATCTTTCCATCCATCGTTATCAAAGTCATCTACAAAAACGTCACGAGCAAAATTTACCGAATCGATAAACTGCGGAGCATATTGTTGAGTGAGATCGGTTAAGTGTCCGTTTACATTTATCAATAGTAAATTACTTTTACCCGGCTGTGTTTGATTTGAAAATGGTTGCTTACGAACTACTATCAGATCTTCATCTCCATCGTTGTCTATATCCGCTGCCCACATATCCTTTTCTTCAGGATCACTATTAGCAACTGTACTTAAAGTTAAACGAGTGGAAGTTGCATTTTGCCAATTGAGCCATTGACCAAATCCCATTTGTGTCACAAATAGCATTGACATTGTCAAAAGGCAGATGATTTTGCTGGGTAGAGTTTTCATTATAGATATTTTTGAATGAAAATATAACGCACTGAGAATAAAACAAATGTAAGGTATACAGTGGAGAATGTAAAGCTAGACGTCTTCGAAATGCTAGAACACAAGTCCTCTACCCTCTATTAATTAAAATAATGCTCTCGAAGTTTTGTTTTTTCTTGATTATCCAATAAATTAAGACATTCCAGAATCAAATAATTAAATTAGATGGCACAATTGGTTACGCAACAAAGCAATAAAAGTGTTGATGTTTTATTCGAAATTTGGATAACGATTCAAAAAAGGAAGACTGCAAAGTATTAATTAAGCTCATGAAAGATACTACGGGTATGGAGCCAAAAATTTGGGGAGATAACTTTATCATTGGCTTTGGAAAGTACTCTTATCAACGGAAAGGAAATAAGGAGCTATTTGAATGGTTTAATATAGGATTTGCGCCACGAAAAAATAAGATCACTATTTACTTAACGTTTGATATAAGTAAGTATGAATCTCTAACAAAAAAACTAGGCAAATGTAAGTGGGGAAAAGGTTGCCTATACATAAACAAGTTGGACGATGTTGATTTAAAAGTTTTAAAACAATTAATCGAAATTGGAAAAAATAGTCAGTGGTACAGTAATAATAGTTAATTGTTGACTAAAAGAAATTTTTACAAAACTACAATCTTAATTACTTTATGTTGTTTCTCTGTTTGAATCACCATAAAATAAATTCCTTTATCCGTTAGATCAAATTGAGTCTCATCAATACTTTGTTTCAAGAAATTTCTTTTCACTAGTTCCGACTGCGTATTATAAAAGTCTACGCTTACAATCTTGTCTTTGGATGATTTAATCCTAAATTGTCCATTGGATGGATTGGGATAAACAATCACATCGCTCTCAAATAAACTATTTTGTTCAACAGAGGTTTGAATTGGACAAATGAGTTTACTCAACCACAATGCTGTTAAGGAATCGACAAGCACTTGATTGTGCACACTGTGATTGTTCCCATTATGTATATACGAATATAATTGATCAGATGAAAAGGAAAGATTTTGTGCACGAGGAGTAATTAAACAAGAACCATATAAATGAGGATAGTTTGTTCCTAATCCCAAAGGAGCTCCGTGCAATCCTTTTTGAAAATTGCATCCAACTATAGGATCACCGGTTTGATGATACAGAAACAATGGCATATCTAGCGATGATTCCAAATGTGCGGTGTCTAACATTGCGCCCATATAGGAAACCACTCCATGAAAAGAGGCATCAGAATTGCCAAGATTTAATTTGCCTTGCAGGGGTCCAAGATGTGGTCGTGGATATTGCGAAGGGCCGTGCACAACGGCTGCAATACTGTCAACTCCAAACGGCAATTCTGAATTTTGATCAATATAAGCAGCCCCTAATGCGGCAATAGCCCCAGCCGATCCGCCAAGTACATAAACATGATTGATGTCTGAACTATCGGTAGTGGCTCTGTTTTTCATAAAGCGAATGGCACCTCTTAAATCTTGAATGGATCGGTAACCTGCTCTCAGTACTTCGGTGCTATCATAGGCATAAGGAGGAGTCAATAATAATGGAGGATAAAACAACAATCGATATTGAATGGTTGCAGCTACGTATCCTCTTGCAGCATACCATGAAGCCAATGTATCAAAGTCTTCTTTCTGTCCGCTTACAAATCCACCGCCATGAACTAAAATAATCAATGGTCGCAGCGTATTATTATCCGCTAAAGGTTTCCAAATATTTAATTTTAAAGTTTGAATGCTTGCATTGAAGTTGGTATCACTACCGTAGGTAATGTTACTTTCCTTGTAAACATTGTATATTTTTTGGGTATAGTCGTTTGTGCAGGGTTGCCCTTGCAATGCTATAGTCAGATGAGATAATGCTAGCAAACAAAAAGTAAATATTTTTTTCATACTGAAAGGGTATAAGTGTACAGACACTAAAAGTAACTAAATGAACGATTGATCAAATAGAATTGAAAATTAAGTTATTACTTTTTTAAAATAGTAAACTCCACGCGTCTGTTCAATTGACGTCCTTCTTCTGTATCGTTTGATGCAACCGGGTTCTGTTCACCAAAACCTTGTGAAGAAAGTCGATTTTCATTAATCCCCGATTGAACTAAATACTCTTTTACTGCAGCCGCTCTTTGAATACTCAACTGAAGATTGGCATCATCATTTCCGACATCATCGGTATGACCGGATAAAGAAATTTCTATGGAAGAATTCTGCTTTAAAAAATCAACAATTCTATTCAACTCCGGCTCACTCTCCTTTCTTAAGGTTGCTTTTGCAAAATCAAAAAAGATATTGTTCAATCGAATGGTTTGCCCAACTTCAGCAGGGACTAAATACAAATCACGATTTATTTCCGTGTATTCTTTCAATTGTGTTGCATCAATATGATCGCTGATGGATAAATAATTTATAGCCGAAGCCATAAATCCATAGCGATGACCAAAGGGCAGTACAATGGTATAAGTACCATCTTCGACACTACTAGCGGCTGTTCCCGCTTCTATTCCATCGATTAAATATTCATAGTAAATTTTAGCATTCGGAATAGGATTGCTGTTTTTTCGGTCGAGCACCTTTCCACGAACAAGAAAAACAGGTAAAGGCTTTTGTTCGGGAGTAAGACGAACTCGGTATATATCACTGTTGCGAACAAAGTATGCGTATTCTCCGCTGGCCGGTATTGTATAATATGCATCCCACTGATTACTGTTCAACACTTTACCCATGTTCAATGGTTCACTCCATTTCGTAAACGAATCGTCTAATCGTCTCGACATAAAAATATCTGAGCTTCCATAGCCATTGTGGCCATCAGATGCAAAATAAAGTGTTTGGTTATCGGCTGCTAAAAAAGCACAACATTCGCTACCCGTTGAATTAATCGTTGTTCCTAAATTCTTAGGTTGAGACCATGAACCATCTTTTTGTAAGAATGAAACATACAAATCTGATGTTCCGCGAGTATCTTCTGCACGAATGTTCATGAATACTTTTTTCGCATCGTTACTCATGTAGAAATTTACATAGCGATCTTTATTGACGAAGTTCTTAATCAATGCATTTTCAGGAAAACCCCAACCATCTTTAGCTTTTTTTGAAATGGAAAATCCGCTTCCGTATGAATCAGGTGAATCTTTGAAATACTGATTGCCTAAAAGCATTACGTTACCATCAGGAGTAATGGAATTTACAAAATTGTGATTGCTGTTGTTTAAGGGTGCTCCAAGCTGTTTCACTGCCCCCCATTCTCCTTCCTCATCCAACACACTATACCAAATCTCGTCATCATTGGTATGTGGAGGAAAATCCTTTCGATTAATAAATAATACTTTCCCATCCGGAGAAATAACGGGATTAACTTCTGTGTAAGTCGAATTAATGTTGTTACTCAATCGCTCAACATCCGAATAAAACTCAACTCCTTGTACTTCTTTAATTTCTGAAATAATTTCATTTTGATGATCTGCAATTCCAATTGCATCAATTTGATTCTCCCCAGGTATTGCTCTGCAATCAATGCTCACCTTTACTGACGCTATTTCATAATTCGTTTTTTCAAATTTAACATATAAGAATCGACTGATTTGATTTAGAGTATCTGGTCTTTTCCTATACAGTTCGTACTCCGTGCCATTAACATCAAATGCGCTTATTTTATAGACTGCTCCGGGTGCATAATTTTCAGCAACAATGACCATGCTGGCCTTCATAGCCTTTTCAAACTCTACTTGAATAAACTCCTTTCGATCATCGGTGGCTGCTTCCCACGCTGTTGTGCTATAGCCCTTATTAGGCATAGAGTTCGGTTCGCCTAGTGCTTGTTGAGTGGAATACTCACGAATTTCTTTTTGAGAAGAATAGTTTAAAACTTTAGTTGCCCACAATGTGGTTTGACACAAACTATTGTTATTCCATAAAAGAATCAAAGCAATAAAAGAGATGAGTGCTTTCATAATTCACAACATTATAAAAATAAGGGGAGGCAATGATGTCCTCCCCCCATACGTCTAAAAATATATAGAACGTGGATACTACTATTGAGTACTGAGCTTCGAAATGGTTTTTCTTTCCCAAACATAAACCGACATCCCGTCATTAGATAATTTAGCAGAAGAACCTTTTCTGGCATTATAATCTTTGTATTTGCAAGTCTCAACATCATATGCGGCAATGTCAGATTTTTCAGTTTGCATTAATAAAGTCTTACCATACATTCCTGCAAAATCAGCTTTCTTATACTTTGACGCTGCCACCAGTTTACCATCACTGCGTGTATGCGATGCCAAACCTTTTTCTCCTATAATCAAAACCTTGTCTTTATACTCTTTAATAAGTTCTGCCAACCCTATTCCATCATCACCTAAATGAACTTCATAATTTTCATTTCCGCTTTCAATGTTCATAGAGTACAAGGCTTTGCCTGAACATACATATACATTATTATCGGCAACAAACATATTGGTGATTCCTTTTTTGAATCGCTCGCTGTCCCATTTCTTTTGTCCGGTGGATGCATCAAAAGCCTGAACACCATTTGGTTTTACGTTTCGATAGTACACTCTCCATTCTTCATAAATATCATAGCTGCCATCCGACTGGCGTTCCATTCGTCTGATATAGGCTTGGCATTCTACAACTCCACCAATTTGAAGTAACACTGTATTTCCACTTACATACAATCCTGGTAATGCACGTGCCCCATCAATTTCAGCTGAGGTCCAAAGTAGTTTCCCAGAATTGATGTCGTACTTTTTAATGTATTGTTTCTTCTTATTCACCATATCGATAACATAAACATCTTGTCCAACTACCACCGGATCGGCAACCACTCCATAAACACCAAAGGCCTTGGTACCTGCTGGAGGAGATACTACATTAATGTCTGCATCGAATGCTGCACTCCACAACTGAGTACCGGTGTTGTAATCATATACTTGAATACCATTCAAGAAAAGAAATACTTTATCTCCTTTTAGCTCAATTTTTGCCAATCGCTCACGAGTTATGACTTTTCTTTCGGCCATACCGATAAATGTTTGATCCCATACGATATCTCCATTCTTCGTATTAATCTTTACAATCTGATTTTTGAATCCAGAAAACAAAGCTGCCAATGCAGTAGGTTTATAGTTTAACATCACTAAAAACCCATCATTAGTAGTAAAATATGCCCCTACTACACCTTTAAATTTTGTGGTTGTCCAGAGTTCTTCTCCGGTGCGTGCTTTCATCATGTGCACACCGGCTTTGGTGCTTATAGCAAACGATTCCAATTCAGGCAAATACACTACGTTTTCTTCAGTAATATTTTGATACTTATCCGACATCCATAAGAAATTTCCATTCTTTACATCTACACAAGCAATTTTGTCTTTCCCTGTTTTACGGTCAAACAAGAAAATAACTCCTGCTTCCCACATCACAATTTGCTCATCAATTTTATTGAGCCCTTTGGCAATTTCTTTAAACGATTTTGTCCAAACTACACTTCCCGATTTTGCATCAAGGAGGGTTACTTCTTTTGGATCGGCACCATACACCAATTGCAATTCATCGCTTAGTGCATAACCTTCTAATTTGTGTCCGCATTTTGTTTCCCACAAAACACTCATTTCTTCCTGAGCAAATGCAGTCAATACAATGCTCATAAATGTTAGGGTAAATAGTATTTTTTTCATGATTTAAATGATTTAGTTTATTCGAAATAAAATGTATATTGAAATTTATATAGTCTTCCTTTGGCGGTTCGTACATCAAACTTTTGTGTTCGTAAAAAATCTTTAAACTTGTTTTGAGTTTTATACTTTTCATCATCGCTGGTAACTGCAAAAACTGTAACTACTTTGCCTTTATCACCAACCGTTATATCATAGATGTATTCTCCTTTAATCTGATTGCTTGTTGCATATTCTTTCACAGCGCCTTCTTTTGAAGACAAATCAAGTTGTGCTTTTACAATTTGCACGACTTCATCGTAGGAAGAAATTGATTTCTTCTTTTGTGCAAATGCCGTAGTTGTAGCAAACAATATTGCCCAAACCACCAATAAACTTAAGGTCATTCCTTTTTTCATTTTAATTTCCATTTTGCAATTTTATTACCATATGCCACTATAACAAAGTTGTGATGTGGAGGAAATGCAAACGTTATTCTTCCATCACTGAGAACTTCCATAAATCTGGTATTCACGTCAAACTTTTTTAAGAGTGTACCGGTATTGTAATCAGATAATAAAACTTGCGGTACTGATCTACCTTTTAGCTCTATAGAGCCCACACCAATAATTTGATTGTCACTATGAACTTTAAAATCTGGTTCTGCCAACTTACTCATGAATGTTGCTCGAGTTACAACTCCGGTTTGAGCTTCAGCCTTGCTTATGAATCCTACCAAGCCGCCCGGTCGAGCACCTTGTCTGCTGTGTGGTAAAGTGTAGATCATCAGATCTTTTCCATCCTTACTGTAAGTTACACTAAACACCAAATCAAAAATTTCCTGAACCAAGCCTTTGCGTTTGAACGTTTCAAAATCATACAGGGCTACTATATGTGTCTTTTTCAAAGCTTGTTTCCGAGCATCCTTATCACTTCTGAAAAATGGTAGTTCATCCAAATCTTCCTTCTCCGTTTTATGCGATATGGCTATAGTTTTCATGTCAGGACTCACTGCCATTGCAAACATTGTTTCGGGTACGGTTTGACTTCTTAACTTATCGCCACTCAAAAAGTCAAAAACGTTAATCATGTTTCCTTCTAAAGTCACCAGCGTTTTATTATCACTGAGTAATTGTGCGGCATGCACTCCTTCTCGATTAAAAATAAATTTACCGCTGGCTATATCCAATACTTCTACTCGGACCGGTTTATCTTTATTAGGAGAGAAGTTGAGATAAAACTGTTGCTGACACAACAAATACTTTCCATCGTTACTAAATTTCAGACGGGGTCCTGCGTAAAACCCATCGATGTCGATAGTACGTATCACTTCATTCTTTTCAAAATCCCAGAAATAGAGAGGCCCCTGCCCTGTTCCAATAGCCATATAGCTTTGGTCAGGGGAGGTCTCTATACTTGAGATCACTTGAATGTTTGGCAATGGGAAGACCTCAAAATCTGCTTGCTGTTGTGCGAAGCACATTTTAGTTAAAAATAAAAGCACTAATGAAGAGACGTATTTCATTGCTTTATTTGATTTGAAATTAGTGTTGAGATAATTTATCTCAAATGACTAATCTCATGTTGTATCCAAAAGCAAAAATGGATCAACTCTATTCTACAATCAAATAAGTAAAGAAAAATGCCAAATAGAGGGTATGTATATAGGAGGTTATATACCCACTGGCACGGATAGATTTAAAGTTTTATGCAAACATTCTTTTCATCGGTAAAAAATTTCAGTGCTTCAAAACCACCTTCTCTGCCAACACCACTTTGCTTTACTCCACCGAATGGAGTTCTTAAATCGCGTAGCAACCAACAATTAATCCATACAATTCCTGAATGCAATGAAGCAGCCGTTTTGTGTGCTTTATTCAAATCTTTTGTCCATATGGTAGCTGATAAACCATAGGGAGTACTGTTTGCCATTTTAATTACTTCTTCTTCATCAGCAAATGGTATTAATGTAACTACAGGGCCAAAAATTTCTTCTTGATTGGTGCGACAATTAAAAGGTAAGTTTTCAAAAACTGTTGGCTCAATAAAATAACCCTCTTTGCATCGGCCTTCAGGCCTTATGGCAGAACCACCTGTTAAAATCTTTCCTCCTTCTTGCTTGGCCAATTCAATATAGCTCAATACTTTTTCAAAGTGTGGTTTTGAGACAATTGCACCTAGAAAATTTTCTTCCAATTCTGGATCACCCGTTTTCAATGCTTTTACTTCTTCAATAAAAGATTCCTTAAAACGATCATAGATGTTTTGATGTACAAAGATTCTGCTTCCACAAAGACAAATTTCGCCTTGATTACTAAAAGATGATTTTACAGAAGTACTCACTGCATGATCAAAATCACAATCATCGAAAATGATATTCGGATTTTTTCCACCCAACTCGAGTGAAAGTTTCTTAAACATTGGTGCAGCTATTCGAGAAATTTCTGCTCCGGTTTTGGTTCCTCCTGTAAAAGAAATGATTGGGATTTCGGGATGAGAACATATTGCTGAACCTACGCTAGGCCCATATCCATGAACAATATTTAACACTCCATCGGGCAGGCCTGCTTTTATACAGAGTTGCGATAAAAGAAAAGCAGTTAATGGAGTAATTTCACTTGGTTTTGCTACGACACAATTTCCAGCCGCCAACGCTGGAGCTATTTTCCAGGTGAATAAATACAATGGAAGATTCCAGGGCGAAATACAACCGGCAATACCAATGGGTTGGTGTAGTGTATAGTTGAGAGCGCCACTGTCCATAGGGTGCGCTTCGCTTGCGAAATGCAATGATGCGGTAGCATAAAATCTAAAATTTGCCGAAGCCCTTGGAATGTCAACTTGCTTGGCCAGCCAAATGGGTTTACCATTATCCTCCGATTCAGCTTTAGCTAATTGATCCAGCGATTCATCAATTAAATCAGCTATCTTCAATAGAAAAGAACTTCTTTTTTGAGCGCTCATCGTGCTCCATTTCGGGAAAGCGATCTTAGCCGCATTCACTGCTTGTTCCACATCCAAAGCATCGCTATCGGGTATGGAACATAAAACTTTTGCAGTAGCCGGATTAATACCATCAAATCGTTTGGATGAAATGGGTTCTACTAATTTTCCGTTTATATAATTTAAGATCGATTGCATTTTATTCTTGTATTTAAAAATCTAATAACAATTACAATTGTACTCCCTTTCAAGATCAATGACCGTAATCACCTTAAGAACTTCATCACAATTGGCAACTACAATTCGTACTTCCTGTTGGTCTTGAGTTATTCCTTCTAACGCAATGCTTGGGCAAGGTTCATCACGAGGATCACTTTTCTTCTCATTGATAATTCCATTCAATACCATGTCTTCAACTTCTTGCTCATCAATATTCCTACATTCCATTCTACACGTTGCATGTTTGGTATAGACAATTTTTTTGGTTCTAAAATCACTTGTATGGTTTTCCGAGACCTCAGCATTATCCTTACATGCGGTTAAACTAATTCCACATGCAAACAAAAAACTAAACAATATGAATCGTATTCCCATTTATAAGCATGCAGTTCTGCCACCATCAATTGGCAGGTTTATTCCGGTTATATACGAAGCGGCAGGTGAGGCTAGAAAAACTACACCTGAAGCAATTTCTTCTGCTTCGGCAAAACGTCCCATCGGAATCTCAACTTCCATTTCATTTGTTATATGACTATTAGGTTCTCCGCTTCGGTGCGACTTGGATTCAATTATACTTTGTAATCGTTGAGTATTGGTAGCTCCGGGCAATACATTGTTTACTGTTATACCAAAGCCAGCCAGTTCATTCGCCATACTCTTACTCCAATTGGCTACCGCTGCACGAATGGTATTCGATACACCTAAACCTTTTAATGGTTGTTTAACAGAGGTAGAAATAATGTTTATTATTCTTCCGTATTTATTCTCTTTCATCCCAGGAACCAGTGCCTGAACTAAAATATGATTGCAAATCAAGTGTTGATTAAATGCATTTACAAACTCATCGGTCTTTGCATTGGTAATCAATCCTCCTGCAGGTCCTCCGGTGTTGTTGACTAAAATGTGCGCTTTGTGGCTTTGAGCAAATGTTTCGATCTTACTTTTAAGCATATCGCTCTGTGTAAAGTCTGCCAATAAAAATTGATGTTTTTGCGAATGATCAACCGATAAAGTTCGAATCACTTCTCTTAGCCGTTCTTCGTTTCGTGCAACAAGAACACAAGTGGCGCCAGCTCTGGCTAATAACTGTGCGCTGGCCAAACCTATCCCTTGTGTACTTCCACAAATAACCGCCAACTTTCCTTTTAAACTCAATTCCATTTTTCTAATTTTAGAATTACAAAGAAAAAGAAAATAGGCCAATACCTGGATGTAAATACTATTACCTGTATATTTTTTAACTTTAGGCCTTAATCATTTAAATCGTTTCAAAAATGAATGTAGCTGAACCATTAAATTTAAAAAGCTGGATAGACGAACATCGTCATTTATTAAAACCTCCTGTTGGCAATCAACAAGTGTACAAACTAAATAAAGACTTTATTGTCATGATTGTTGGTGGTCCTAA
>Ga0116144_10000620_pt1 | contig 47571 bp, 39 predicted proteins | sample AD_UKC035_MetaG_FD_89746 | JGI IMG/M metagenome (GOLD analysis project Ga0116144, IMG submission 89746) | Active sludge microbial communities of municipal wastewater-treating anaerobic digesters from USA - AD_UKC035_MetaG | ecosystem: Engineered > Bioreactor > Anaerobic > Digestate | place: USA...
CGACTGAATAGTAAATGCAAACCGTCCGTTCTTATACTCCGGCTTCTTTTCAGCAAAGGAGAAAAAACATGGTTCCTTGATAGCCGGAACAAATAGTGAAGGATGTTGTCGCAGTGAATAATGCAAGGCAGTCGTTCCCGACCTTGCGGCACCGACCACAAGAAAGTGAGGCGCTTTCATCTTAGTGCATCTTTATCGATCCTGTTCATAATATCACTCTGAAAGTAATAATACCTAAAATAATATAAAAGACAAACTAAAAACATGATACTACTGGAATCTCTGATATTTACAGCAGAAAAAAACATACTCATAAAGAAAAACAATAACATGTATTCAACAGTTTTAAAAAACACATGATTAGATTGAACTGCTCTTGACATGCGTAAGGAAAAATAATAGGGTAAATAAATCAGCGTAGTACCTAAAATTCCAAACACAAATATATTTCCTAAAATTCCTATATCAACAGGATAGAAATATCCAAGAATTTCCTGCCATCCTCCATTCCATTGGTTGCTTATAAATCCATTTCCAAGAATGGGGTTCTTAGCAATATATTCAAGTGCAATATTAAGCTCCATAAATCGCACCGCAGAAGATGCTTCATCAGGAGATTCTCCCATGAACACATTAAACACATTCTGATATAATATCTGGTATTTGTCAAACAGAGAAGTATAACCCAAGGCTACAAGCACTAAAATGGCTGACAATCCCATACCTCCGTAGAGTATTGTGTTCCTTATTTTTTCTTTTAAAGAAAAGTTTCTGAAAAAATAAATCAAAAGCGTAAAAGATAACACAACCAAGGTTGTTCTTGATTGCTGGAAGTAAACCAGATAAAAAAGAATCAGCAAAACGATGATCATGTACATGTTCTTCTTCTCATGTGAAACTTTAAAAAGAGAATAGAAAAGCAACATGAGTACAAGTGCAAACTGAAAACGATATCGGTAGCCTCGTATCGGACTGTATGCCACAAATTCCATCTCCTGAAAATTTTGAGGGTTCACAAATAAAAAAAAGAAATAGAAAATGATCAGTAAAGTTAGGCTTAGGACAACAAAGGACTTCTCTACCTGCTCAATACTTATCCAATTATTTCTCAAAAATGAAATTAAAAGTATTCCGCTAAGGGAAAGCAACACAGAGCGCTGGGCCATTATCCCATAATAATATGGCTGGTTGAAGACTTTATGACCCTGATATGCAGCAAAAAAATTGACAAGAACAAACACCCACATAAGCAAGTCGAGTCTTGTGATCCGGTGTTCTTTGAAATGAACGAATAAATTAAAGACATAATATACTGTCAATGCTATGATTGCAAAAGTTGACAAACTCTGATGCAAGGTTGCAAGAGGAAGGGTGGCAAAAACGCGAAAAGTTGAAGTAAAGATCAAGAGTAGTATTGTATGAACCAATACCGGATGCAACCGGGATTTATCTGAAGGTTGTTGATTCATGCTAATATCCTAATCGTTGACCAATTTTCTGATAATAGATAGATAAAAATATTTGTAAGTTCAAAAACTACGAGGCTAATTTTCTAATTCCTATTTAACATATATGTATAGAAGCCGAAATGTTTTTTTACAGCGAGTACACAGGAAGCATTCCAAACAAGTATACCTAAACCCTGAGCGAGGCTTACTCCCAAAATCCCGTATGGAGGGATCAGCACGAAGCAGGCTACAACGTTTACAATTGCTGAAAAGATAGCAATATTTCTTAGCACACCCTGTTTACCGGTCATGTTCAGTATTTGACCGGGCAAGCCGGAAAAGATAACGATTAACTGTCCGGCAAGTAAAATATAGAGTGAGATCTCATTACCCGGAAACTCCTTTCCGAATACACTCAGAATAAATTTTGGAAAAAATGCTAAACCTAAAAACAATGGCAATGAGGTTAAGGTAATCAACCTGGCGGCTTCCTTGGCGTATTTTTTTAAACTCTCTATGTCATTCGAAGCAAAGGCCTCTGCAAACCTTGGCATTGTGATGCTATTGATGGCTAGAAAAGTAATATTGGTGAACACAGAAATCCGTACAAGTGCATTGAAAACTCCCACGTCAGCTTCAGAACTATATGAGGCAAGAATCAAGGTCCCGGCCCAGGACATTATCAATTGCATAATTGTAGTTGTAAACATTGGAGCAGATACCTTCATCAATGCCGGTGCATCGATAACAGACTCTGATTTTGATTCTCTGAACTTGCTATAGCGACTCCAGTTAAAAAAACTAAGAATGCCCGCTAATGTTATGCTGATAAACTGAACATATACGGGAATGTACATATGAACTTTTCCCATAAAAAATGCCATCACCAAAAAGACCAGGGCAATAGTAGATACAGCAGCTGTCTGAAAGAAAGTATAACTGCGAACCTTTTTCAAACCTCTCACACATTCTGAATGAATGAGCAACAGAACAAGGGGCATGGTGAGCCAGGCATTAATTCGAAAAGTCGGGCCAAGATAAGGTTTATTGAAAATCTCAGCAGCCATCCAATCAGCAGTGAAATAAAGAACAAAAGACAATAATACAGTTGTCGGTACTATTATCTTCAATGCTGTAAGATATGTGCCCTTGATCGCACCATAGGATTTCTTTAAACCAAATTCTGCCACAAAACGCATCAAGGCAACATCCAGTCCAAGCTTACCGAAATTTGCAGCAAAGACCAGAATTGCAAGACAGATAGAAACAATACCTAAGGCACCCGCACCAAAATATCTTGATGTGACAAGAGTCACCAGAAAACCTGTCCCTGTGCCTATCATCCTTACGAGCAAAGAAAAAAAGCTCGTACTGATCAGCTCCCTGTAATCCGGATCTAACCTGTACTTCGACAAAAACTTTTTGACTTTATCGGGCAATAAACCAATCATTCACCAGGTTGATTTTGTTATAACGCAGCTCATCTCCTGAAGGATAGCTGTAAATATTTTTACCTACCGTCTTAAGTATAGCATGGCCGGCAGCTGTATCCCATTCCATACATGGACTAAATCTTGGGTAAAGATCTGCTTTGCCTTCAGCAAGCCAGCCGAACTTCAATGCACTTCCGGCAGACACAAACTCCAGATTAGCATGATCTTTCTTAAGCTGCTCAACATAATTTTCAGTTTCCTTGCTGAGGTGTGAACGACTTAAAAGAACTTTAAAACTACTCTTTAACTCATCTGATCTGCGTAATGTAAAATTATCCAAACTAAAATTATCCTGAGTGAATTTATTATTAGCTTGTCTTATGATATATGCCTTACCATCTGCTGCAGCGTACAACAAATCCTGAACTGGTACGTAAATAACACCAAGGACAGGCGATTCATTTCTTACCAGTGCAACATTAACGGTAAATTCTCCATTCCGCTTTACAAATTCTCTCGTGCCATCAAGTGGATCAACACACCAAAACTCTTTCCAATCTTTCCGCAAAGCATAATCCAACTCAACACCTTCTTCACTCATAATAGGGTATTTACTTACAGACAGCCCTTTCATAATTACATCATGTGATCTTTGATCAGCAAGTGTAAGAGGTGAGTTATCTTCCTTATGATCTACTACAAACTTCGTTTTATAAACATCAAGAATTTCTTGTCCTCCCTGAAGCGAAACCTGTATAGCCAATAAGAGAAGTTCTGTTATATGCATTGAAAGAAATCAGGAATAGGAATTTATTTATCCATAAATATTTTATTCAAATTTACGTTGCACATAAACTTTTAAATAATCATTCCGGCACCAACAGTTTCATTGGTAAACTCATCAATAAAAATTACACTTCCTGTATTTCTATTCCTTCGGTAACTATCATAATACAATGGCTGTGCTGTGCGTATATTGATCCTTCCTATATCATTCATGGAAAGAGCTTTTTCAGTTTCTATTCGTCGTAGCGTATTGATGTCAATCTTGTAGCGTATCTCTTTGATAAGACAAGTGGTTTCACGGGTGGTATGACGTAAAATAAAATTTCTCCCTTCTTCAAGTACTTTCTCGTTAAGCCAACATACCATCAGGTCCATTTCCTGACCGGTCTGAGGCTTATTGTTCTCCCGCACGATCATATCACCCCTGCTTATATCAAACTCATCACTAAGTCTCATTGCAACACTCATCGGTGCATAAGCCTCATCTAACTCGCCATCAGCGGTATCTATTGACATGATCGCAGATTTATATCCGGAAGGTAAAACTATCACTGTATCACCCTTTCTAAAAACACCTCCCGATATCTGTCCGGCAAAACTTCTATAGTCATGAAATTCATCGGTACGAGGTCTGATAGCCATCTGAACCGGAAAACGGCAATCAATATGATTCAGATCCCCACTAATATGCACATGTTCCAGATGAAACATCAAAGTAGAGCCCTCATACCAATTCATTTTGTCGGATCTGGTCACAACATTATCTCCGAATTTCGCACTGACAGGGATAAATTGAACATCCTGCACGTCAAGCCTGGAAGCAAAATTGCTAAACTCTTCAACAATCTTATCATAGGCATCCTGGCTATAATCTACCAGATCCATTTTATTAATGCAGACAACGATATGCGGAATACGCAACAGAGAAGCGATAAAAGCATGACGACAAGTTTGTTCCACCATTCCTTTCCTGGCATCAATAAGTATCAATGCAAGATTAGCGGTCGAAGCACCGGTGACCATATTACGCGTATATTGGATATGACCTGGTGTATCTGCAATAATGAACTTCCGCTTGGCAGTCGAAAAAAATCGATAGGCAACATCGATGGTAATGCCCTGTTCTCTTTCTGCCTTCAAGCCATCTGTGAATAAAGAAAGATCTAACTCTCCTGACCCACGCCTTTCACTACTGGCCTTTATGGATTCATATTGGTCACGTAAAATATTCTTTGTATCCAACAACAACCGACCTATAAGCGTACTCTTCCCGTCATCCACACTTCCACAAGTTGTGAATCGAAGCAACTCTATATTTGATCCGCTGGTCATTATAATTAATTTTTTTCTGCCTGTATTTTTTGGATAAAAATATCGCAGGTTAAAAATAGCCTTTCTTCTTTCTATCTTCCATAGCAGAATCAGAACGAAGATCATCGTGACGCGTACCTCTTTCTGTTATAGGGGACTCTATAATTTCTTTAATGATCTCATCAATTGTGCCGGCCACCGATTCGACGGCACCGGTACATGTCATATCGCCAATCGTTCTAAACCGGACAATTTTCTCCTCCGGCTTCTCATCAGAAGAAAGTTGAATGAATTCTGCCATAGCAAGGTACTGACCGTTTCGTTGAACAACTTTTCTCTTATGCGAATAATAAAGAGAAGGAATCTCAATTTTTTCATGCAGTATGTATTTCCAAATATCCAATTCTGTCCAGTTGCTCAATGGAAAGACACGGAAATGTTCTCCGGGACTTTTTCTTGCATTGAACAAATTCCAAAGTTCCGGTCTTTGATTCTTCGGATCCCATTGTCCGAACTCATCGCGATGTGAAAAGAACCTTTCCTTTGCCCGTGCCTTTTCTTCATCACGCCTCGCCCCGCCAATCGCAGCATCGAAACGAAATTCTTTTATGGCATCTAACAGAGTAGTAGTTTGTAAAGTATTTCTACTTGCATGAATTCCTTTCTCTTCTGTTACCCTGCCTTCATCTATAGATTGTTGAACTGACCTGACAATTAATTTTGCACCTAGTTTCTTAACCCATTGATCTCTAAAGGAAATTGTTTCAGGAAAATTATGCTCAGTGTCAATATGCAAAAAAGGAAACGGGATTGACGCAGGATAGAATGCTTTCCTCGCAAGATGTGAGCTAACGATCGAATCCTTCCCGCCACTGAACAATAAAACCGGATTTTCACAAAGTGACACAAGCTCCCTGAGAATATAAATACTCTCAGCTTCAAGTGATTTTAAATGATCAAGGTTGTAACTAAACATTTGCATTATCAATAAATCCAGGCCTTCAGGTCATATCCTCCGTCCTTGTCCATCCTTTTCTCAATAATACATAAAAGACCGGAAACAGAAGGAGATCAAACCATGCGAAGATATTAATTTAAATTGCATAGCCATAGCCTGAAACCCACAGGTAATTCCGTAAGTAACATATCAAACCTGAGAACCTGAGTGCATTGCAGATCCGGCATGTCGGGCTTTTAACCGTAAAAAGAAAGCCTCAAAACTGATAAAAGAGATGTATGAGATCAAGATCGTTAAAATCAACACGGTAGCAAAAAGTGAAACGGTATATAAGATCCCACCTCCAAATAAGTCCCCTGGTAGTACTTTTAATACAAGCAAAATAATCATCCAGTGATACATATAGATCCCATATGAAATCCGACCCAGAAAACCAAAAATCTTAGTGTCGTTGTTCAGTTTAAGCTTTTCATTGGTAGCAACATTCAAGATCATGATCGCAAAAAGGATTGAATAGATTACATCATTGAACTGGCTCATGACAAATCCGGAAAACCAAAGAATAAAGGTTAAGATCACTGCGGAATAGGCAATTTCTTTGCGGTAAAATATCTTCAACATCTTATCTCCCATGGCATACATTGCACCAAATATGGCACCGAGGCTCATGGAATTGAATTTCGACTGATAAAAAAATCTGTCTGTGAAAATATCGAGACTGCCGCTCTCTAATGTTATGCCATTTATATACCTGATGAAATGCGGCAAAATGGTATAAATAACAAAAAAGAGACATAAGTAAAATATTATTTTTCTTGAAGGAATAAGGATGACGAGTAATGGCCAAAATAAATAAAATTGTTCTTCAACTCCTATCGACCATATCTGTGGGCTTGATGTCCAGCCAATCTCCAAAGCATGTGCAATGTTGGGAAATATCCCAAGACATAATAATAACGTCGTTACAGAATAGTCTTCTTCAAAAAATAATAAAGAAGCAAAAATAATAAGATAATAAAGCGGCCAAATCCTGAGTATCCGTCTCAGGTAAAACTTTTTCAATGATATTTTTCCATTACTTTCCTTCTCTTTTATGAGCAAATAAGTGATCAGAAATCCACTCAAAACAAAGAACAGAACTACAGCCAAATGTGCATCGGGAAATTTAAAATTACTTAAGGTATTGATCAGTGGCCTTCCTTGTTCTTCACTAATTAAAACGATATGGTTCAACACTACAACGATAGCAGCAATAGCACGTAAAGTATCAAGGCCTCCAAAATATTTTTTCATCTAAAAAACACCAAACGTTCAAGCTCATTCTTCCAGACTAAATATCCTTTTCCATTCAGATGCAAACCATCGTAAGAGTAAGTTGAATCAAGTTCATTGTTCTCATTCTTGAAAACACTGAAAAGATCTATATAAGTTACACCATACTTTTCACTGAGGTCTAGTAATCCGGAATTTATATTTTGAATATCTGCATTACTCCGGAACTGATCCTTATAGGTTGGCAATACACTTTGTACGAAGACTTTAGTTTCAGGTGTGCCGATCTTGATCAATTTGATTAATTTTTCATAATCAACCAGGATCTGATGGACGGGAGTCTTTAATTCCAGGTCATTTGCCCCTGCCATGATGAAGATCATTGAAGGTTTTGTAAAAATTATTTCATCAACACGGTCAATCATTCCGGGGAGAACATCACCACCAATTCCTCTGTTCTTTATTTTAGAATTTGCAAAGAGTTCGGACCAATCACAATTAGATGTTATGCTATTGCCAAGAAAAACGATTTCCTGACTATCTTTTGGCATCACTTCAAACACGCTGTTTCGTGTCTTATAATATACATTATCATACGAAGCAGTGGTAATTTCCGGAGGATTAATTTTTTGCTTAACGTATTCAAGTCCTCCCCGTTTCTGAATAAGAGAGATCAGTAAGATCAAAAAAATACAATTTATCAGAAGAGAAACAAGAAGTACTTTCTTCATTCGACAAGATAAAATAATACTTTCAAATTACTTTTGTGTTATTCAATGTACAAATCAAATTATACCCTTCGAATTAATTTGATAACATGTTTCAAAATCTCTTCAACAGCAGTCTCAGCGGTCTTTCCTGCGGTTGATATGACTATGTCAGGATTTTCAGGAACCTCATAAACCGAATCAATACCCGTGAAATTCTTGATCTTTCCTTCCCTTGCAAGTCTATACAAACCATTTGGATCACGCTCTTCACACACTTCCAACGATGTATCAACAAAAACTTCTACGAATTCAACCGATGGAAAAAGACTTCTTAGCCATTCTCTTTCTTTTTTGAACGGCGAAATAAATGCGGCAATGGTTACCAAACCTGATTGATTCATGAGCCTGCATACCTCTCCAATTCTTCGAATGTTTTCTTCTCTATCAGTTTTCTCAAATCCAAGATCTTTATTCAGCCCTTGCCTCAATATGTCCCCATCAAGTAAGGTTGTCTTCACACCGGACTTGAATAACTCTTCTTCAAGCAATCCGGCCAGAGTACTTTTGCCCGAACCACTTAATCCGGTAAACCAAATGACAACAGGATTTTGTCCAAGAAGCTTACAACGATCATCTTTTTGAATCCGATGATGTGGTGAAAATAAATTAGCTTCTCCTCCCATATAAATTAATATGATCTTATTCTCTTAAACCAATCCGCAAATCCGGTCTTTATCAAGCACAATAAATTATTGTCCGATAGGATGCCATGTAGTTTTGATCTCCTGCAAATCCATGATCCTGTATGGACTATGAGAATTCTCATCCATCCAGTCATCCTTCTTATAAAAGATTGGCCGCTTAACATTAAGCGATGCGTTCTCCTGGATCTTCTTAATATCAGCCGCTTCATCACCACAATAAATACATGCATTTACATCCATGTGACTTGAGAAATATGGCAGTAATTCTGCACGGTGGCCTGTCAATATATTCACTACTCCTCCGGGAACATCAGATGAATGTAAGACCTCCGCAAAAGTGACTGCACACAAAGGTTTTTCTGAAGAAGCAAGTACAACGACTGTGTTGCCTCCAACGATAGCAGGAGCAATGACGGATACCAAACCTATCAGGCCATAATTTTCAGGTGATAAAATTGACACTACCCCGGTTGCTTCCGGAAGTGAAAAGTTAAAATGTGATGACTCAACCGGATTGACAGAACTATATACTTGCTGGTACTTATCACTCCAACCTGCATAATAAACTAAACGATCAACTGAAAGATCCACTTCGGCTGCAGCTTTCGAGGTACTTAGCCCCTGTTCGACCAATTCTGAAATAAACTGAGCACGTCGACCTTCAAGCATCTCTGCAATGCGATACAAGATCTGTCCTTTATTGTATGCAGAACGGGAAGCCCAGCCATGCTGAGCCTTTCGTGCGGCTACCACAGCTTCACGAAAATCCTTTCTTGAACTCTGACAAATATTAGCCAGCACAGTACCCGCTTTATTCTTCAGAACATAATATCTGCCGCTTTCAGTACGAGGAAATTTTCCATCGATATATATTTTATATGTCTTCAATACATCGATTCGTTTTCCTTTTTCACTGTGACCATTCGCTTCCACTCCGTTCAGATTTTTTGTTTTTACCTTTTCTGATGAATTCATCTTATTATTCTTTTAATAATTGAAAAAATATTTCCCTTCTACTCTGCCAACTCAAGATAAGGCATCAACCCGTGAAGACCACCTTCTCTTCCCATACCACTTTCTTTATAGCCACCAAAAGGAGAAGTCGGATCGAATTTGTTATATGTATTCGCCCAAATTACACCTGCACGAATCTGAGAAGTTACCTTGAAAATTTTAGATCCCTTGTCAGTCCAGACACCACCACTCAGACCGTAAGGAATATTGTTTGCTTTTTCAATAGCCTCCTCTACTGTGCGGAATGACTGAATACCAAGAACAGGGCCGAATATTTCTTCCTGTATAATTCTCGAAGATTGAGAAACATTAGTGAATAAGGTAGGCTTACACCAATATCCCTTCGATGGAACTTTGCAGGATGATTGATACATCTCGCCACCTTCATTCACACCAATCTTCAGATACTGTCTGATCTTCGATAATTGTTCCTTTGAATTAATCGCTCCTATGTCAGTATTTTTATCAAGAGGATCACCAACGATGAGCGTCTCCATACGATCTTTCAGTTTGCGGACGACGGTATCCATAACCGATTCCTGAACAAACAATCGTGAACCGGCGCAACATACATGTCCCTGATTAAAGAAGATGCCATTTATAATTCCTTCTACAGCCTGATCAAGTGCGGCATCTTCGAAGATAATGTTGGCAGCCTTACCTCCCAATTCAAGGGTGTACTTTTTATTTGTTCCTGCTATTGCTTTTTGAATGATCTTACCTACGTCTGTTGAACCTGTAAATGCGATCTTATCAATGCCGGGATGATTAACAAGTGCTGCTCCCGTAGCACCTGCACCCGTGATAATATTTACTACCCCTGCAGGCAGATCAGCCTCCTGTATGATCTCTGCCAGCTTTAATGCAGTAAGAGGAGTTGTTTCAGCGGGTTTCAAAACCACTGTATTTCCTGCTGCCAAGGCCGGCGCTATCTTCCAGGCTGCCATCAAAAGTGGAAAATTCCAGGGAATTATTTGTCCCGCCACACCTAAAGCTCTTGAATCTGCACCAGGAATTGCGTATTTTATTTTATCTGCCCATCCGGCATAATAGAAAAAGTGTGCAGCCGCTAGTGGAATATCAATATCGCGAGATTCGCGAATAGCCTTACCCCCATCCATGCTTTCGATGACGGCAAGTTCTCTCGCTCTCTCCTGCATGACTCTGGCAATTCGATAAATATATTTGCCCCTTTCTTTCGCAGGCATTTTACTCCATACATTCTCGTATGCAGACCTGGCGGCCTTGACTGCCTTATCTACATCTTTCTGATTTGCATCAGCAACTGATGCAAGTTTGGCTTCTGTGGCCGGGTTGATCGTATCAAAATATTTTCCTGAATCCGGTGCGGTAAATTTTCCGTTAATAAATAAATCATAACGGGTATTTATCTTCACATGATCTTTGCTTTCGGGAGCAGGGGCATACTCCCAGGTTGTGTCAAACTTCAACTTCAGGTCTTTCTTATTGCTTTTCTTCTTCATGTTACAAGGATTTCAATTTTTATCCTGAGAAATATTTTAAGTCTCCTGCTGTTTACTTAATCTTTGGAGAAATAATCAATGCTTTGATAAACGCCGGTCTGCTCTTTCACGATTTGCATGAGTAAGTCATTGGCCAGAGTGCTTGCTCCAAAGCGGAACATTTTTGGATTAAGCCAATCGTCACCCAGTGTTTCACGAAGCAGAACCAAATATTGAATTGCAAGCTTCGCTGTTGCAATGCCTCCTGCCGGTTTCATTCCGATCTTCTTTCCGGTCTCGTAGTAAAAATCTCTGATAGCTTCCAACATAACCAGTGTAACCGGTAAGGTAGCTGCAGGCTGAACTTTTCCTGTAGATGTTTTAATAAAATCAGCACCTGCAAGCATGGCAATATCGCTGGCAAGACGAATATTATCTAGCGTGCTGAGTTCACCGGTCTCGAGGATCACTTTCAAATGTGCTTCTCCACATGCTTCTTTAACAGCTGCAATCTCATCAAAGACATAATTATATTCTCCTTGAAGAAAATGTCCTCGCGAAATAACCATATCAATTTCGTCAGCACCCTCATTCACTGCATAACGTGTTTCCTCAATCTTTACTTTTCTCGTAGACATTCCGCTTGGAAATGCCGTAGATACAGCAGCAACCTGTATATCTGAGCCCTTTAAGCTTTGTTTTGCCACTCTTACCATCGTAGGATAAACACAAACAGCAGCTACTTGTGGAATCCCCGGAATAGCATCATGCGGATGCATTGCCTTTGTGCATAATTGCCTCACCTTTCCGGGTGTATCCTTCGCATCCAATGTGGTCAGGTCAACCATGCTGAGAGCCAATTTTAATGCGCTCAGTTTCGACTCTTTTTTAATGCTGCGCTTCGTCAGCCTGGAAATGCGTTCCTCCACACCAACCTGGTCTATCGGAGGACTGTCCATAAAATCGTGTTTAATAGCTTTCATCTTCGATATCTATCGCCGGTCTTTTGACCTTATTGCACGAATATACAAAGAATGAGGCAATCCATAAATTTTAGGCATTAATGCGGAAAAATTGCCCGGCATCTGATTCGTTCCGGCAAAGCTGTGATCGGAAGGTGCGATTAAAAGGTATATTCCATACTCAACTGCAAGGTAGAATTGTACTGCCCACGGTCAAAATAATTGTAATTGTAGGACCCTTGAAAATTTCTCACAGGGTTGAGTGATCCACTATGCCTCAGATCAAGTGCCCAGTGTTCGGAAAAGACAAACTGTACGCCAAAATGAGAGGCAATTTCCATTTTATTGAATGGAGGAGTGTATGCTATATCTCCCAACTGATTGTCTTCACGGGAAAAGATCAAAACCCCTGCCGACAGTCCTCCTTCTATGCATATTTTTTTTGTGGGATGAAATTGAAGGAGTAATGGAACTTCGATATAATGTAACCTCATCCGATAATAAGAATTGTCTATTGTAGATACCGGCTTCCTGCTCCCCTTTTGAATAAAAATCATTTCCATTTGCACGGAAATTTTTTGAGAAAAATCTCTATTGACGAAGGCACCGCCAAGCACTCCCGCCTTATCAAAACCACTGAGATTATCTCCTGAAACTTGTGTAGCGCTCATCCCAAAACGAAGACCGGCATGAAAATCCTGTGCCTGCAAAGACTGCAGTCCGAAGCAACAAAAAATAAAAACATATAGAACTTTATGCATGCAGCGAACTACTCTCTTATGGAATCAGATTAACTTCTTCCACTTGCTTGACCTCATATGTTGTGGCATCATAAATAAATGCAACAATGCGAACATTTTTTTCAACCCAATGATCATCGATGATGGCATTATATCCTTTGAGAGCAAGACCTCCATTGGAAAAACCACTTGAGCTGATCTCCTCTCCAAAATTTGAATTCACACCTGCCCGAAGCACAGAACGATGTAAAAAGTCAGGATCAGACGCCGGTGTTACAGGTGGATACCAATATTGCCAGTCGACAATGCTGTCTTCGGTCAGAACGACTTGTAATTTATAAGTTCCTGTCTGAGCACCTACTGCACGTGACTGAACAGCAAGCTTAACTTTTTTTGTGCCGGCATCATATAGATGATCAATCCTCAATGCAAAGCTTGCAGGGAGCACACTCCTGCTTTGTATTCTTGATGCCCATTGAGCCGGCGTCTTAATATGCTGGGAGCTCGGATATTCCATCCTGTCGATAAGACCATTAGGATTTCCGGCGTTTGAATTTCCAAAAAAAACATCCCACTCGTTTCCTATCGGAGTCCTGAAATCAGTTTCAAGAGCTCCCGCAGGTCTACTCACCGGACAGGCAAAGCCACCCGGACAAGGGTTCGCAAAAAAACCTGAATGAACTGATATAACAACAAGCCTGTCGCCATATCCCGGCTTAATAGTATCGTTTAACTTCTCACCTGCATAAGGACAGTTACCGCAAAGTGTTCCGGTATAATCTTCGGCAAGAATCTTTTTCTGAGGTATTGATGTTTCGCCGGAAAATGAAAAAGTGTCTCCGTCTATGATGACTTCAGAGTCACTCAAATAAATAACTCCCTGAGTGGAGATTACATTTTGCTTATCACGATAAGGAGCATCAATCTTGTCACATGCAAAAAAACATGTCAACACAAACAGTACGAGAACTCCAAATTTATTTATCTTATTTAACATGACTAACCTTTGTTAACAATTGTAGACTGTGAATGTTTAATTCGAATAGTTAATTTCTTCACCGGCATTTATTTCATGGCATTTTAGAAACTGGAAGTAATCGACATTAGAAATCCGTTCGATGCCGGAACTGTTCGACAGACTCCCCCTACGCAAAAAATTCCTGCACGCTGACGACCATAGCCAAGAGTGATCCTGTTGGTTTTTCGGGTGTACCCTACCGTTCCGGTTATATAATGTATCCTCTGATCAACATCGTTATTACCATAGTTATACTGATCGAAGCCGGCAATAAACCAATGTGGCGCTAAACTGTATTCCAAAAGAAGGACTGCCCAACTTTGCTTATCATGCTTTGTGTATAAATGGTGTATTTCAGTCCTTAAATTATTTTTGCTATTCAATTTATAACCAAGTTCCAAAACACCTATGTGAGCATAAACCGTTGGCTCACTTGATCGTCCCTCAACGACAGATTTATTATAATGTAGGTACATGTACAGCAAGTGCATTCTTAATTTTTTGCTGAGCTTTTTATTGATCTCAATATTGAAATCTTCAAAATAAACTTCCTTGCCAAACTTTAAAAAACCGGAAGTATAACCCAGATCTATAGCATCAGGATTTCCAACGGTATCTATAAGTGTTTTTTCAATTGCTTGTGCTCTGCTGTAGTTCACACTAAGGTCTGTTCCGTATTTTCCACCTAGGGTACTTCCTGATTTGAAGTTAAAAAAGAGTTCCCCCTGAAGACCTACCTCTCCATTAGGTTGTGTTGCATAAGGATATAATGCAGCCAGAGAATATGTGTGATTCTTTGTGAGAGCAGGAAGATAGTTTATCATCAGGTTTGTGCCAGTTGCATCCCTGTCACTCCTGAAACCCATATTATCAATCCTTTTTGCACCAAAGAGGGCACCAAAACCTTTTTTTGTATATCCAAAATTCAAAAGTAATGCCTGACCATCCTTATATATATAACCATTCCCGCCGGAAGGATCATTGATCTTGTATGCATATTCAGCATTGGCAAACCAGCCTCCTGAATTCATGCTGATCCGACCTGCCCCTGCTCCTACATTCTCCGGAAGATTAAAAACCGGATCCTGGTCTTTCTGATACTTACTCACGAAACTTCCTCCTAAAATCCATTGTGTTTTATTTCCTGCCATTGAATCACAAGATTCGTTGATATTCCACTCCAGATCTGCAGCACGTACCAAACCTTCCGCTGTTGAAAAGAAAGACCTTTGTCTTCCGATCAAACCTTTTACTGTTACACCTCGGACAGGAATATACTTTACCCTGAATCCATCAATGGCATTATCATAGCCCAGTCCACGTTCTTCATAAGCCCGAAGAATAATACCACTTCCAAATTGCTCATAAAAGGAGCCGGCCGTTACTTCAAGATCTCCATTATTATACTTCAGATAGCGGTAAGGAATACCGCTACCCTGATATCGGCTATCATAGCCTAGTATAGGGTCGAGGTAACTTTCATATCGTAATCCTGCTGAAAAGTCGCCCTTCACATATTCAAAATTGGCAAAGCCATTAGATAAAAGTTTTTGGGGTACTTCAGGTGCACCAATGAGAGAATCCTTAAAATAATACTGTGCATCGAGTTGAAAATTTCCGTGAATAGGTGAAGTATTTTGAGCAACAACGGCGGGCGTAATAGTAGATATCAGGATAAATAATACTGCTTGAGTAAATGTTCTTTTCACTGGACAGGGGGTATTAGATTTATAATATAAAAGAAACAATTCTAGGTTGAATCATATCCAAATTTATTCACTTACTCAATGAACAAATGCAAATAGGATCAATTTGCTTTTTCCGAAGCTGCCTTCTCTTCTTTAAGAACATTCCGAACTGCCTCGATCAATTCTTCCTGACTGCCTTCTGTAAAGCCTACATGCTGCCATACTATTTCACCCTTGCCATTGATCACAAATGTATGTGGCGGCATGTTAACGTTCATTGCTCTTTTAAAATCTCCGTTAGGGTCCAGGTAATTTTCATATTCCCATCCTTTGCCATTGATAAATGGAGCAACTCTGGTCATCGTTCTTGCATCATCAATTGAAACAGTTATGAGTTTCACACCAGTCTCTTCTTTCCAGTCAACATATTCTTCATGAATAGCATTCAATTCTTCTATGCAGGGCTTGCACCATGTCGCCCAAAAATCGATGATCATAGGTTTACCGTCATTCGAAAAATTTTCAGTGCTGAATACTTCCCCGGTGAGTGTCTTAATAGATGCAGTCGGCACTTTTCTTCCTGCATCCTGGGCATAAAGGACGTTCAGACTAAGGCAGAAGATGATCAATAGTCCCTGTTGGAATGTTTTCTTCATAATACTAGCTTGTATATTAGGTAAAATAGATCTCCAAAAATAGAAATTAAATTCATCTTACCGGGCTGTCAATAGTCCTAAAGCGGATTTGCCGATAAGCTGTGGAAAAGTATATCTCTTCAAAAGGCCATAAAACAATCAATTTAACCTCTTTTTCTTGGAATATTATAATTTAACTTGCATTATTCCATACAATTTAAGATTATTGATTCTCAATCTGCTAGGGTGATCATTGATGTTCTTTTGCAGGTTAAGTAAAAACTGTAAATAGTATCAAAGCCAAGAATATCACCAACAAAACAACATCATCACAATACGTTTGACTCCTTTTTCTTAATCACAATTTTAAAGAGCTTTCTGTCTCAAAAAAATATCAAAGCATTCAAAGGTTGATTATCAAAAATAAATCACCTTTCAACAATTTTACTTGGAGCTAAAATTGCGCAGCATCTGCCTTTCGGTGGATGCTTTTTTTATGCTACATTTATCTTCCCAAAAATTGTCTATGTCTAAATCAAAAAAAAATCAGGAAGCCCTTGATTATCACTCAAAGGGCAGGCCCGGAAAAATTGAAGTCATTCCATCAAAACCATATAGTTCTCAACGTGATCTTTCTCTTGCTTATTCACCCGGTGTTGCCGAGCCTTGTCTTGCCATTGCCGAAAATCCTGAGGACGTTTACAAATACACGGCAAAAGGAAATTTGGTCGCCGTGATCTCTAATGGAACTGCGGTTCTTGGCTTAGGAAATATTGGGGCAGAGGCTTCCAAGCCTGTAATGGAAGGAAAAGGACTGCTTTTTAAAATTTTCGCTGATATCGATGTCTTTGATATTGAAATTGATGAAACTGATGTAGAGAAATTCATACAGACTGTCAAAGCCATTGCGCCAACGTTTGGCGGTATTAATCTGGAAGATATAAAAGCACCTGAATGTTTCGAAATTGAAAGAAGACTTAAGGAAGTATTGAAAATTCCTGTAATGCACGATGATCAGCATGGTACGGCAATCATCAGTGCAGCTGCTTTGCTCAATGCATTAGAAATTGCGAATAAGAAGATCGAAGACGTGACCATAGTTGTCAATGGTGCCGGTGCCTCCGCAATCTCATGTGCTAAACTCTATCTGTCATTAGGTGCCCGGAAAGAAAATATCATCATGTTGGATAGCACCGGAGTGCTTCGAAATGACCGTAAAGATCTGGACGAAAACAAGACTTTCTTCGCATCAGCTAAAAATCTGAATACACTTGCAGAAGCAATGAAGGGCGCAGATGTGTTTCTTGGTCTTTCGAAAGGAAATATTGTAAACAAAGAAATGATACAGTCAATGGCGATGAATGCCATTGTTTTCGCTCTGGCCAACCCGGACCCTGAAATTCCTTATGATGAAGCTGCTGCTGCCAGAAAGGATATCATTATTGCCACCGGCAGATCCGATTATCCTAACCAGGTCAATAATGTGCTGGGATTTCCTTTCATTTTCCGTGGTGCATTAGATGTAAGAGCTACTCAGATCAATGAGGCAATGAAACTGGCTGCCGTCAGAGCCATTGCTGATCTGGCAAAAGAACCTGTCCCGGAAATCGTAAATCTTGCATACAATAAAAAGAACATAACTTTTGGTGTCGATTATATCATCCCGAAACCGCTGGACCCAAGATTGATAATCTCTGTTGCTCCCGCTGTTGCCAAAGCAGCGATGGACTCAGGCGTCGCAAACTCACCTATTAAAAACTGGCCACAGTATACGGATGATTTACGCAAACGACTTGGACTTGATAATAAACTTATTCGTGTTGTTACAAGCAAGGCTAAACAGAATCCTCAAAGAATAGTATTTACAGAAGCTGATTCCTACAAAATTTTAAAAGCAGCACAGATTGTTCGCGATGAAGGAATAGCCAAGCCAATTCTACTGGGAAATGCAAAGAGAATCAGAGCACTGATCGATGAAAACAATCTTGATCTGGGTGATACACCAATCATAGATCCACGTCAGGAAGAAGATAAGAGACATGCTTTCGGTGAATTGCTTTTCCGAAAAAGAAAACGCAGAGGCTTCACTCTTTATGAAGCTAAAAAGATCATGAATGAACGTAATTATTACGGCGCCATGATGGTCGAAGAGGGCGAGGCCGATGCGATGATATCAGGCCTAACACGAAAGTACAGCGATACTATCAGGCCAGCTTTGCAAATCATAGGAACACAGGATGAAGTGAAAAAAGTTGCCGGTATGTATATCATGGTCACTAAGAACGGACCTGTGTTCTTTGCCGATACGACTATCAATGTAAATCCAACAGCAGAAGACCTCGCAGAGATCACAGTGCTTACTGCTTGGGCAGTACAACAGTTCAATATCAGGCCCCGTATCGCTTTACTCTCCTACTCTAACTTTGGAGCCTCCGATGACCCGGGGGCAAGAAAAGTCCGTGATGCAGTAGCAATACTTCACCAAAAGTATCCCGGTATGGGTAGATGGTGAAATGCAGGCAAATTTTGCATTGAATCCTGCCTTGCTCTCCGACAATTTTCCGTTCTGTGAATTCTCCGAAGAGGGTGCCAATACTTTGATCTTCCCAAGTCTTGATGCAGGCAATATTGCATACAAATTACTGCAGGAAATGGGTGCTGCTGAAGCTATCGGCCCTGTTTTGTTGGGAATGAAAAAACCGGTTCATATTTTGCAATTGGGTAGCTCTGTCAGAGAGATAGTGAATATGGTGACTATCGCTATTGTTGATGCACAATCAAGGAAGAATTCGCGTTAGAGTTTTAATTCAAGCCTAAAAAACGAAAACCGGTCTGAAGACAATTAATGTCACAGACCGGTTTTCATTTTATGAACTAATTCATTATTTCGAATAAATAATAAATTACATTTTAATAATTTTTCTGTTGATAATGCTGTGCTCGTTTATAAAGTTTATAAAGTAAATCCCTGCACCTATCTCAGAGAGATCCAGCATAAAGTGCTCAACTCCTTTGTTCAGATAACCAACATCTTTTTTTATCAATCTACGACCATTCAGATCTCTTAACTCAATCTGAAAGTCTCCTGCTTCAATTATTTGCAAGTTTAAATTTACACTTTCATTTACAGGATTTGGATATGCGAAGAACGTAAAATTAATGTTTTCCATAACCTTATTCACAGCATTCACAGTTGAAGAACTCGCATCATAGTATAAACTATTTCCACTTCCCGAATCCTCAATCCATAGAACTCCGCTTGCACCACTGAAATTAAAGAAATAGGTTATTAAGGTAATATTAAAACTTTCACGGGAAGCATCAACTGTCCAGTCACTTAAAATTTGAGGAGTGAAAAAACTTTGCGGACCGGAAATATCTGCAGAAGTAAATGCAATACTCTCAGTGAATGGGTCAGCAGCACCTGCCTGAATGCTATCAGCATAGTATGCTATCTCTACACCACTGGTGATCGTGTTTGTGTGATGTTTTGCATCAAATCTTCTTACATCCATTGTTGCAGAACCTGCAACCGTAAACTCAGTCCCATAAGTTCCACCATTGTCCGTACTTACCCGGCACTTTAAAACTGATGGAGAATCACCCTCGGTCCAAAAAAACCAAACAGTGCCCCCCACATCAACATGTTGAATCCGGTGTTTATGAACAGAAACATTTGTAACGATATCCTGAAAGCTTGAAGACACTGAAGTCAAACTCCCCGGTATTGATTCATCATAATTAGCAGATCTCACAATCGAAAGAGTTGTGTCACTAAGTATCGGGCCAAAATAAGAAAGATGCAATCTCGTTCCTGACATGTAAACTCTTGGTGAAGCGCCATTCCCTGTAACCAGTGCCGATGACCCACCCCATGTTAAGCCAGCGTCTGTCGAACCATATCTCCTTATATTATTTGTAGTCAGTTCATCAACAAAAAGATAGAGACCATTTCCTGACAAAGAAGCAGCTGCATCAAAATCACGTGCAGCAATTAAAGTGAAAGCGGTACTTAAATTGCTTGAAATATCAAGAGTGTATATTGTGTCATTCAGAAGATAAACACACACAATATTATTAAGCCCCGTCACAAGCATTTTAGATTTCACAATCACCTGTCCCGGTCCTCCCGCACCAACATTCAATTGTGTCCAACTGGCTCCATTATCGGTTGATTCATAGATAGCCATAGCATAGCTTGGATTCAACGAAGTCTGTGGAACACTTGCATATAATATCCCCCCTGCATTTGCCACCACAGATGTGGCACCTTGTGGTTCTCCGGCACTTACTTCTACATCAGTTGCCCAGGAAAATACAAGATTGATATTGATAAAAAGAAAGAAAACGAAGAGTGAGTAGTTTTTTAGCTTCATATCCGAATGATTTTAGAATTAACAATATTAGTTTCTGTGAAATTACGGTTTTTTTTGGAGGAAGCCCTTGACAAAACCTTTATTAACTTATTCAGCGATTCATGATCATTTTATTAAATTCGCCACAATCTCATAGTAAAAGGTGCATTAAGGCCTTTTAATAATACAGGAAACCAATCTTACACTCTAAAAATGATCAATCATCTCCGCGGTAAACTTATTGAGAAAAATCCTGCCAGTATTATTGTTGAATGTTCAGGTGTAGGATATTTTGTGAACATCTCTCTGAATACCTATTCAAAAATAGGTGATAGAGAAGATGTCAGAATTCTGACACATGTTCAAATAACTGAGGATGCCCATACGTTATTCGGCTTCGCGGATGAGGAGGAGAGAAAATTATTTCGTTTGCTGATTACTGTCTCCGGCATCGGATGCAATACTGCCAGAATGATGCTTTCCTCCATGACAGTGGCTGAGATTGAAACATATATTTTGCAGGAAGATGCAACAAAACTTAAAAGCATAAAGGGTATCGGAGAAAAAACAGCCTTACGTGTCATTCTCGAATTAAAAAATAAACTACGAAAAGATGGACATATTCCGGCAGCTAATTCTCCGTTGAGAATAAAGGATGAGGCGGTTTCTGCATTGATTACTCTTGGCTTTACAAAAAACTCTGTCGACAAAACATTAGATACTTTGTTGAAAACCAGCCCATCAGCAACGGTCGAGGATCTAATCAAACAAGCTTTAAAAGCTCTTTGAGGATTTTGACGGATGAGTGCCTAAAAAAAGTAATTTAGTCCCTTTGTAAAATCAGGCATTATCGGGGAGACCTTTACCCATATGATTGCTAGTCAAATAATTAAAAGGCCTTGAAAAATTATAAAGCGTACTTTTTCGGGATTGGAAGTGTATTGTCTCTCTTAGGGGTTGTCTGGGGTGCAGAAGTGCCTCTTGGCTTCGCAGATAATTTGTACAATGAAGCCACTTTTCTTCCCTCTGATTCTGATACTACAGCTCTGCCTTATCCATTTAAGGATCGAATCACTGATCCTTACAGTGCTGAGCCGGATAACAGTCCAATGTATCTTTCTGATCCTTCCAACATCAAAACGGAAGCTGAATATGACCCGGATAATCATCGCTACAATATCAATGATAACATGGGCGAGCTCTTTTACCGGAATCCTTCCTATATGTCTTTTGATGAATTTAGAGAAAGTGAATTCAGAAAATCTACAAGAGATTACTGGAAGCTCAGAGCTACCGAGGATGATAAATTATCAAAGAAAGCATTCGCACCAAAGATAACTATCAACAGTGTAGCTTTTGACAGAATTTTTGGCGGCAATACTATTGACATTCGTCCGCAAGGTTCTGCAGAATTGAATTTTGCTGTGAACATCGCCAAGAATCAAAATCCTGCACTCCCGGAAAAACAACGTACTGTCACCACTTTCGACTTCAAAGAAAAAATTCAGATGAACGTCATCGCCAACATCGGCGACAAGATGAAACTCACCATGAATTATAATACTGAAGCGACCTTCGACTTCGAAAATAAAATGAAACTTGAGTACACAGGTTACGAAGACGATATCATAAAAAAAATTGAAGCAGGAAACGTAAATCTTCCTCTCAACACACAGCTCATCCAGGGTTCACAAAGTTTATTCGGAATAAAAACTCAGCTCCAATTTGGCAGGATGACAGTCACCAGTGTGTTCTCTCAACAAAAAGGTGAAGCAAAAACCATTGATGTGCAAGGTGGAGCGCAGACGGTAGATTTCGATATCAAAGCAGATCAATATGAGACTAACCGCCATTTCTTCCTGAGTCAGTATTTCAAAGATAATTATGATAATAATTTGCGTGATCTGAATCGGATCGGTTCCGGTATCAACATCACCAGATTAGAAGTTTGGGTAACTTCACGTTCATTCATATCTTCTCAGAATAATCAAAACAGAAATATCGTTGCCTTTGCTGACCTGGGTGAATCAAGTCTTGATCCAACACAGAACATCACGTTCATTAACAATAATCCTCCTTTCAATTATCTGATTCCTTCTGACTCTTCGAACAACTTGTTGTATGGTGCCATCCCAACATCGAGCCTGCGTCAGATCTCCAATGCATCCTCTATCCTTGATCCACTATCTGCACTAGGATTCGTTCGCACCCGGAATTTTGAGACCGTTGAAAATGCAAGAATGTTGCAGGCAAATGAATATACAGTTAACAATCAGTTGGGTTATATCTCTCTTAACACTACTCTTGAACCCAATCAAGTCCTGGCTGTTGCATATGAATACACCATAGGTGGTACAGTACATCAGGTCGGTGAATTGACGACTTCGTCCATCGCTCCACCTCCGGATGCACTTTTTGTAAAACTTATTCGTAGTACAAACTTCACTCCCAAATTCTATACCTGGGACCTCATGATGAAAAATATCTATTCATTGAATGGATATAATATTTCACCTGAGAAATTCCGGCTGGATATCCTTTACCAGGATGACAGGATCGGAGGAAATATTAATTACATCCCGGACGGCTGCGCTGATGTACAAGGTATTCCACTGATCCGACTCTTGAATCTAGATGACCTTAATTCGAACGGCGATCCTCAACCTGATGGGATGTTCGACTTTGTTGGAGGTATAACCATTAACAGTCAGTCAGGACGAATTATTTTCCCGGTTCGCGAGCCATTTGGAAGTTACCTCCGAAATCAATTTTGCGGAGATACGACTCTGGCGGATAAATATGGCTACTATGCACTTTATGATTCCACCAAAACAGCTGCACAACAGCAACCTGAAAAGAACAAATTTAGTCTGAGAGGTACCTATCAAAGTTCTTCAGGGTCTGACATACCACTCAATGCCATTAACGTTCCGCAAGGTTCAGTGAAAGTTACCGCCGGAGGAAGACAACTTACGGAAAACGTAGAATACACCGTAGACTATACTTTAGGAAGAGTGAAGATCATTGACGAAGGATTGCTACGATCGAATACACCGATCAGTATCTCACTTGAAAGCAATTCACTCTTCAACCTGCAAACAAAAACCATGATCGGCAGTCGTTTCGATTATGTATTTCATAAAGACCTGCAAGTCGGTGCAACTTTCTTACGTCTGACAGAAAGACCATTGACACAAAAGGTAAATATCGGAGATGAACCTATTGCAAATACTATGGTTGGTTTCGACGGAAACTATAAAACAGATTCCCGGTTTCTTACTAAACTATTAGATAAACTTCCTTTTTATAACACCAAAGAAGTTTCAACCATTACTGTTAGTGCAGAGGTGGCGAAATTATTTCCGGGGCACTCCAAGGCCGTTGGTAAATCAGGGACTTCATATATAGATGACTTCGAGGGTGCGATCACGCCACTGGATATGAAAAATCCCGGAAGTTGGTTTCTTGCCAGCACACCTCTTGGACAGATTGAACCGGACATGTTCCCTGAAGGTCAGTTCAATGATAGTCTTGTATACGGCTTCAACCGTGCACGTACAGCATGGTATTATGTCGATCCACTCTTCCAAAGAAATCAGGGAGGTATAACTCCTGCTGACGTAGATGCCAATGACATGAGTAATAATTTCGTTCGTGAAGTACCACAAGCTGAAATTTTTCCAAATAAATCCCAGCCAAACGGACCGCAGACTGTCACCTGTATGAACGTTGCATTCTATCCTGAAGAAAGGGGACCTTACAATTACGATGTATTACCTGTTAGTGGAATCTCAGCCGGTATGAATGCTGCAGGAAACCTTAATTCACCGGAGAGCAGATGGGGTGGTATCATGCGTAAAATTGAAACGAATGATTTCGAAGCAAGCAATATCGAATTTATTCAGTTCTGGATGATGGATCCTTTTGCTGATGGGACACCAAACGATGGAACAGGTGGAGAACTATATTTTAACCTCGGTAGTGTATCAGAAGATATATTACGTGACGGACATAAAAGTTTTGAGAACGGTATTCCTGCTCCAACAAATAATTACACCACCGGAACTTCAGTTTGGGGGCAATACCCAATTGAACAGTCTATTGTAAATGCCTTTGACAACGATCCTGCAAGCAGAACAGCACAGGACGTCGGATTGGATGGACTAAGCGATGATGCCGAAAGAACATTTTTTCAAGCGCCTTACCTGGATCTTGTTGCAGCCAACTTTGCCGGAGCACTTACTGCAGCACAAGCCGATCCTTCCAACGATAATTACAGATACTTCCTCAATCCTGATTACAGTACCGTTGACGCTCCTCCGCTCGATCGTTACAAATATTATAATGGTCAGCAGGGTAACTCACCTGCAAATGGAACGATCAATGGTGTTCAATCTACAGCTACTTCTATTCCCGATGGTGAGGATATAAACCGTGATAACAATATGGATGTAGGTGAGAACTACTTCCAATATAAAGTTGATATCAAACAAGGCAGCATGGTCGTAGGTCAGAATTACATAACTGACATGGTTGAGTCGCCTGTTCGATTTGCAAATAATACAACGGGTACAGTTAAATGGTATCAATTCAAGATCCCTGTTAAATCTCCTGAAAAAACTATCGGTGAAGTGGATCTGCAGAACATCCGCTTTGTGAGGATGTTCATGAAAAAATTCGAGAAGCCTGTTATTTGTCGCTTTGCTAAACTCGAATTCCTTCGTGGCGACTGGCGGAGATATAATTTTTCACTTTTACAGCCGGGAGAATACAGTCCGACTCCCGAAGTTCCCGGTGGAACTCAATTTGACATCGCATCTGTAAGCATCGAAGAAAACGGAAGCCGTCAGCCTGTTCCCTATGTGCTTCCTCCCGGTATCGAAAAGGAACGTGATATCAGTACTACTCAATTGTCTACTCTAAATGAGCAATCACTTGTATTAAGAGTATGCGAATTGCAGGATGGTGATGCACGTGCTGCTTATAAAAATACTGAAGTTGATCTGCGTTCATACAAGAAATTAAAAATGTTCATCCATGCTGAATCAGCAGGACTAACAGATGCTCTAAGAAATGGCGACATCCATGCCTTTGTAAGATTAGGAAGTGACTTCAACGACAACTACTATGAATACGAGATTCCTCTTTTGATCTCACCATGGGGTTCTGTTTCAAGAGAAGATGTCTGGCCGGATGGAAACAACATGGAAATTGATCTGGAGAAACTGGTTGATGCTAAATTGTTGCGGAACAATGCCATCCTCTCGAATGCAACAGTTACTCTTCTCACCCCCTATCGTGTTGTCGATGGCGACAGAACAATCATAGTGAAGGGTACTCCTAACCTGAGCAGTGTCAGATCGATCATGATCGGAATAAGAAACCCTAAGGATCCAAATGGTGATGGGCCTAAAGTATGTGCAGAAGTCTGGATTAATGAACTCAGGGTATCAGAGTTTGATGAAAAAGGTGGATGGGCCACAACGGCAAGAGTTACAACCAAGCTTGCCGATCTCGGAACATTTTCAATTACAGGATTGCACAGTACTGCAGGATGGGGAAGCATCGAGAAAAAAGTAAGTGAACGGGATAAAGAAAATAAATCCAGCTATGATATTGCTACTACGATTGAGTTAGGCAAATTCCTTCCTGAGAAAACAGGTATAAAAGTCCCGATGTATTTCGGCTATGGTGAACAATTTATCAATCCTGAATACAACCCTCTTGACCCTGATGTGAAATTCAGCAAGGCACTGGATGCCACACCGAATACTGAAACAAGAGACTCAATCAAAAAACAGGTTCAGGATTATACTCAAAGAAAAAGTCTCAATTTTACTAACGTCAGAAAAACAAAAACAGGCGCAGGTGCTAAAAGTCGTATTTATGATGTAGAGAACCTGAACTTTACTTATGCATACACAGAAATTTATCAAAGAAATTATAATACAGAGTACAGCCTGGCAAAGACTCATCAGGGAATTGTAGGATATAATTTTAACACTTCTTCCAAACCAATTGTTCCATTTGACAAAGTTAGAGCTGTCGGCGGGAAGGGCCTAAGATGGATCAAAGATTTTAATTTTAATCCATTGCCATCAAGTTTAAATTTCAGAGCAAGCATTGACAGAAGTTATTCTGAAACACAACTAAGAAACAATACAGGTCTTGCATTTAAGATTGATCCTACTTTTATCAAGTCATACACGATGCAAAGAAATTATGGCTTTAACTGGGATCTTGCCAAGTCATTAAAACTTGATTTCAACGCTACTGCCAATGCTATGATCGATGAACCTATCGGCAGACTTGATACAAGAGAGGAACGTGATTCGGTAAAAGAAAATATTTTGAGACTTGGTCGTCTTACGCGCTACAACCATGCAACCAATTTAACCTATAATATTCCATTCGTTAAGTTCCCTTTCCTGGACTTTATCAATGGGAATATTCGATACGGAGGGACTTATAGTTGGCAGGCATCTCCGCTTTATAGAGACTCTATAGATGATAAGATTAAATCAAATCCCTGGGCAAATACAATACAGAATGCAAGAACCATTCAATACACAGGAAACATTACTCTCACTACCATTTACAATAAGGTACCTTATTTGAAAAAGGTTAATGCAAATGCTCCACCAAGAGGAAGAGATGTTCCAAGACAAGTCAAACTCAAAAATCCAACTGATAGCCTTAATGCAGGAAAAGATTCCACGAAAGTTAAAAAGCCTTCACCGTTTGAGCCTGTTGTAAAAGAGTTTGTGAAACTGTTGATGATGTTTAAAACTGCCTCATTAAGCTACAGTCAGACAGATGGTACTGCACTTCCCGGATTCCGCGGTACACCTGATTGGGTAGGACAAGACTGGAACTTCAATGGAGAAAAAGGAGCACCGGGTTGGGGATTCCTCCTGGGTTCACAAAAAGACCCGCGGCCGGAGGCAGTAAAGTATAATTGGCTCACAGAGGATACGACACTCAATTCATTTTTCACGACTACCCATCAGGAGAATTTATCTGCACGAATTAGTGCAGAGCCAATTAAGAGTTTGAAGATCGAGATCACAGGAAACAGAAATTTTTCGAGATCCCGTTCTGAGTACTATCGTTATGGTGCAGACAAACAGTTTCATTCTTACAGTCCGACAGAGTCAGGGAACTACTCCATCTCATATCTTAGCTGGAGCACTCACTTTGTGAACGATGCCGACAATTTCTCTAACGAGAATTTTGAGACCTTTAAAACAAATCTCGGACTAGTCTCGTCCTTACTGGCAGCTGACAATCCCAATGCACCGGGAACAGTGGATACAGCAGGATATCAATCCGGTTATGGTCGTTCACAGCAAGAGGTGCTTACTTATGCATTTCTTTCTGCTTACTCAGGAAAAAATCCATCCAAAAAACTCAATGAGCGTTTCCCTAAGATCCCGAAACCTAACTGGAGAGTTACCTATGATGGACTCAGTCGTGTGAAAGCATTCCAAAAGATAATACAGTCATTCAGTTTATCACATGGTTACAGATCTACTTACAGTATCAATTCATTTACGCAAAATCTATTGTATGAAGAGTTGAATAATGCACCTTCAAGAAGAGATACAGCCGGTAACTTTGTTCCTCAATATGAGATACAACAAATCACACTTGCAGAACAATTAGCACCCTTGATCGGTATTGATATAACCTGGAAAAATTCTCTGCAAACCAGATTTGAAATCAAACGCGACAGAACCTTGACCTTGGCTTATTCAAATATTCAGGTGACTGAAGTCAGGGGTATTGAATATGTCATCGGACTGGGATATAAATTCAAGAAAGTAACTTTCCCATTCAGTATCGGCAGAGGTAAGAAACCGACCAATGATCTGAGTGTTCGTGCTGATTTCAACCTCAGGAAAAACACAACCATTCTTAGAAAACTTCTCGAAAATACCAACCAGCCAAGTTCCGGAAGTCAGACTGTGGGTGTGAAACTCAGTGCAGATTATCCGGTGACTGACAGATTCAATATCAGACTGTTCTACGACTGGAATGCAAATGATCCGTTTGTATCTTCAAGCTATCCAACATCAAATACCAATGCAGGTATCAGTATAAGATTTACTCTTGCTCAATAAAAATATCGTATAAATTATCAATCAAACTTATTGCCAATTCCTAAAATTAAATTAGGTTTGACTTAAATTTTAAAGACATGAATTTTCCGGAAAACCTGAAATATACCAAAGATCATGAATGGATCAGTATCACAGGAAATGAAGCTACGATAGGAATTACCGACTTCGCACAAGGCGAACTTGGTGATATCGTTTATGTAGAAATCGAAACTGAGGGAGATACCCTTGATAAAGAGGCTGTATTCGGTACAGTTGAAGCAGTGAAAACAGTCTCTGATCTCTTTATGCCTGTGTCAGGAAAAATTACTGCCTTTAATAAAGATCTTGAAGGCAGTCCTGAATCTATCAACAAAGATCCTTATGGAAAGGGTTGGATGATCAAGGTAGAAATGAGCGATCCATCTGAAGCTGATACATTACTGAACGTAGAAGAATATAAAAAGCTTACAGGGCATTGAGAATTAAATCGACATGTTTCTAAAGTATCACCTGCCCACTTTTTTGTGGGCACTTTTTATTATGGTCATTTGTGCTATCCCGGGTGAGCGTATTCCAAAACTAACTTTTTTGGAGTGGCTCAAACCTGACAAGATAGTTCACATTCTGGTATTTGCACTTTTAACAATACTCATACTCCGCAGTTTTATCGATGCGGAAGCACTAAATTCAGCACAAAAATATAGAGTAACCTTCGCGATCTGCTTAAGCATTGCATACGGAGCTCTTGTTGAGTTTCTTCAATACAGTGTATTTATCAACCGCAGTGGGGATATCAGAGATGCTCTGGCAAATACAATCGGCGCACTCGTTGGATGGTGGATCTATAAAAGATACCTCTTAGCCAAAAAATTACAGAGATAAATTCCGATAATTGATTACCTTGTCTTAAGTTAAAATCACATACAATGCATAAACATAAAATCATTCTTGCCATCACCGGTGCCAGTGGTTCTGTTTATGCAAAAGTTCTGATCGATAAGTTGACACAACTGCAATTACAATCTCAGATAGAGGCCGTTGGAATTGTAATGTCTGACAATGCCAAGGATGTCTGGAAGTTCGAATTAAAGAATCAGGACTACGAAAAAATTCAGTTTAAGTCCTACGACAAAAGCGATTTCTTTGCTCCATTTGCCAGTGGCTCCGCAAAATATGAAACAATGATCATCTGCCCCTGTTCCATGGGTACAATGGCAAGAATTGCACAGGGAATTTCAAATGACCTCATAACAAGAGCCGCCGACGTTATTCTGAAAGAAAGAAGAAAACTTATTCTCGTTTTAAGAGATACACCCTACAGCCTTATTCACATCAATAACATGAAAGCTATTACAGAGGCCGGTGGGATTATTTGTCCGGCATCACCTTCCTTCTATTCTGGCCCAACAAATTTTGAAGAACTTGCAGCTACAGTTGTAGATCGAGTGATAGATCTTGCGGGATTAAATCATACTGCCTACAGATGGAATGACAAAGGCTGATTTTTTTTGAATCTGAAGATCGTATCAACAGTATGACAATTAAGTCTTAACTCAACTCATTTTTTCCTCATAAAATATCTAAAACCGATAAAGGAAGCCGGTTCAGTATAAATTTGTTGAGAATCAATTTTTAATTGCTCTGACTCATCCTTGAAACTTCCACCCTTCATAATTCCCTTTTCGGAAATCATCTCAGCGGCATTACCACTTAGATTGTAAACACCCAGATCATTCTCCCAATAAGACTTAACCGGAGCAAGAATCTCTCCTACAGAAACTGCGCTACCAATATCAATTGTCTTATCTCCCTCATCCAGTCCCAAAGGGATATCTGTCCTTCTATAATTTGCCATTTGCATTCCCTTTTCATTCACTAAAGAATTTCCACAAGAATAAACTGCATCCTTACTTTTTCCACTTGCAGCAAGAGTCCATTCCTCTTTGCCCGGAAGATAAAATTCTACGTTCTTAAATTTTCTGTCCGGAAATGAATTGTACTTTTTCGTCAACCAATCACAAAACAATGCTGCACCCTCATAAGAAATATTCACAACCGGATAATTAGCGTACTTTTCAGCTCTGTGGTACTCATGGACCATTGCTTCAAAATAAACCGGCTTACGAACCCATCCCGTAGAATCAATTTGTGCTATTCCAAAATCCTCTAATCGATTATTACTTTTAAGATCATGCAGGAATGTATTGTATAGTTGGTTGGAGACCTCGTATTTGCTGCAGAATACTTCATCCGAGATCTCAACTACTGAATTCTCGATTGTAGAGGAGTCCAAGCCAACATAAGGATTCTTGAAGCTGCTTATGAAAAGGATGAAAATTATGGCTGCCGGTATTGCAAATTTATTTGTTTTCATTTTAAAAATTATTTAGAAACATCGCTTGGCTGAATGTTGTGTGATTGGCCATGTGCGAGGTCATTGAGCCTTAGTAAACAGTTTAAGCAAAGCTAAGTACAAAAAATCATGCATAACCCAATTTTGAACCCTAAGTTTTAAAAGCAGCCATCAATTACTAAGAAACATTCCTGCAAGGGAGGTTCATTGATGAGGTTTGCTGTTCTTTGAACAGCGAGTTTAACTATCCTAAAAAATACTCAGAAAAAGCTCGGAAATCCCCATTCCGCCTCATTTCCACTTCAACCTGTTCATAACAATTTTAACAGTATTTTTTGATGGTTTTTATCTATCTGATTTTCTTTAGGTTAGAATAAGCTCTAAAAAGCGTGGAATAAAACCGGGATTTGTTCGTTATTTTTTCTTGACAGCGCGTTGATAGTTGTGTATATTCGTCTAACCAAAAACTAAGCCGGGTACTATGTTTGAATACACTAAGCAAATCCTAACAAAGGTTAGTTTCGACAAAAGTCTGTTTCGGAAAGAGTTGATCAAAGCTCTGCGACTTCTGAAAAAGGACGAGAGATTATTACTAAAAGTATGGTGTGTAGCTTCTTTCGCTACCTACTCTGACGTTATAGTTGACGTATTCAGGAAGTTCTCCTGATAAATTCAAGATTTCGTTTCAAGCCTTTATAACCCGTACGCTGTACTGCGGACGAACTGAAGATTTTATTGAATACATCTTCGCTGATCTCCTCCCAATCCCTTCTGTGCATCTGCATCATTTCATCCTGAGGATCGAATGATTTTTCTTTGTGTGCTTTTGAAAAGCGATTCCAGGGGCAAACATCCTGGCAGACATCACAACCAAATACCCAGTCATCAAACTGTCCCTTCATCGATTGAGGAATTTCTTCCTTTAGCTCTATTGTGAAGTAAGAAATGCACTTGCTGCCATCGACAACCTGAGGTGCTATGATGGCATCTGTCGGACAAGCATCTATACATCTGGTGCAGGTTCCACAGTAATCTTCAATGGGTCCATCAGGACTCAGTTCCAAATCAGTAATGAGTTCGGCAATAAAAAAAAACGAACCCTGCTGACGAGTGATGAGATTGGCATTTTTTCCTATCCAACCCAATCCACTCTTCTTTGCCCAGGCTTTCTCAAGTATGGGCGCAGAATCTACGAATGCTCTGCCATGGATGTCTCCAATTTTCTCCCGAAGCACAAACAACAATTCTTTCAGTTTATCCTTGACAACAAAATGATAATCTGTTCCGTAAGCATACTTCGAGATCTTCGGTGCTGTATCATGCTGGAGCTTATCCCCGGGAAAGTAATTGTACAAGAGCGAGATCACTGAACGGGCACCCTCAACGAGCTTACGCGGATCAAGACGTTTATCAAAATGATTGGCCATGTATGCCATCTTACCATGATGATGCTGTAGCAGCCATTGCTCCAATCGGGGAGCTTCTTCTTCTAAAAAATCTGCTCGAGAGATGCCGCAAAAATCAAAACCTAATCGCAGGGCTTCATCCTTCACCAGTTTTGCACGACTTGCCTCCTGTGAAGGTTGATTCATATTAAAACAAAATAATTATTGGAACAAATTATTGATAACAAAGTGATCAGGTGAATAAACTTCCCGGCTGAGCTGGGACCGCCTTACCTAAATGTTTATAGGCAAGCTCTGTTACTTCCCTTCCGCGGGGTGTTCTTTTTAAATAACCTTCCTGAATAAGAAATGGTTCGTACACTTCTTCTATGGTCCCCGGCTCTTCACTGACTGCAGTAGCTATTGTTGTCAATCCAACCGGACCACCTTTGAACTTATCTATGATAGCTGATAAGATGCGATTGTCCATCTCATCCAATCCATGCTGATCGACATTCAATGCCATTAAAGCATGATGAGAAATGGGAAGATCAATCGTTCCATTACCCTTGATCTGCGCGAAGTCACGCACTCTTCTCAATAAAGCATTTGAAATTCTTGGTGTACCTCTGCTCCTTCCGGCTATTTCTCTTGCAGCATTATCTTCAATATGTATCCTGAGAATTCCTGCTGATCGTTTTACAATTTTTTCCAGAAGCTTTGTATCATAATACTCCAGTCTGGAATTAATGCCAAAACGAGCTCTTAGAGGTGCCGTCAGCAAACCCGAACGAGTTGTAGCGCCAATAAGCGTAAAAGGATTTATCTTGATCTGTACAGAGCGTGCATTGGGTCCCGACTCAATCATGATGTCGATCTTGTAATCTTCCATTGCAGAATATAAATACTCTTCAACAACCGGACTCAATCGATGTATTTCATCTATGAATAAAACATCGTTCGGTTCAAGATTCGTCAACAAGCCTGCAAGGTCACCGGGTTTATCCAATACAGGCCCTGAAGTAGTTCTGATATTGACACCTAGTTCATTCGCCAGGATATAAGCCAGAGTAGTTTTACCCAAACCCGGAGGCCCGTGTAACAAAACATGGTCAAGTGCCTCTTCTCTTCTTCTTGCAGCCTCAACAAAAACAAGCAGGTTGCTGATAATATTCGGCTGTCCGGTAAAGTCTTCAAAACCCTGCGGACGCAGAACCTTTTCGAGCTCCCGATCTGCAGGTGCGAAAGTGTCGCCGCTTGGATCTAAATTTGGATTATTCATGTGAAATTATGCCCAAAGATAATGAAATGCACAGCTCTATCTCAGCCTATGCCCCGAGATTTCAACGTTCTGATTTCTTCGATTTTATCCCATTTGGGAATGCCATCTTGTATAATTCATCAACGAAGACCTTCAAGGTAAGGGAAAATGTAGGCGAATTGAAGTCTTCTCGCACATTTTTTGAACCATTCAATGAAACACGATAGCCAAGAGAAGCCCCAAAACCCAACCAATCAAGCACAGTGTACTGTGCATTAAAATCAGGATGGATGATGAATACCGTTTCTGCCTTAGTTGCTACCCTTCGAAATTCTGAGCGCCGGATATAGTCATAGCTTGCACGACCCAGCCCTAACTGAAGCGGAATAAAAGAGAACTGCCAGGGACTCTGCTGATAAAATATATATTCTGTCGTGACGCTGAAGAAGTGAAAATTAAGTTCGCCTGAAGTTTCATATGCAGGTCCATCATCCTCTATAACAACCGGACTGACAACAGAACTATTCGTTAATGCAAAGTATCCCACTCCGAATTTTATACGTTTGTTATAATTCAGTCCCACCCGGATGCCACTGAAATTGGCAATATCTCTGCTGATATAACTATTGAAGGGTACAAAATTTAAGAAGAGCTTAGGTTTTTGCTTAAGACTGTAGCTGACAGTATCCAGTACCTGTGCATTGGAGCTTTTCCCTGCAAGTACTGAGCAAAAAATCAGACTTAAAAGCAATATAGAAATATGAAAGTGAAGATTTGGGTTTTTCAACTTTAATGCAAATTTTCGGGATATTTCTCATGGTACATTAATATTCCAACGAGAAACCATTTCCATTATTCTAATCCTTACAAAGGAAGATCAATGAGAACAGATAATACGAAAAGCTTCAAATTTAGATACGGAATCAATAAAAATGCTTGCCCTAAATTTGATAATAGGATGCAAGCAGCTTATCGAAAATTATCGGGAAAATTATCGTTTCTCGATGGCTTCTGAAACCATCAATTTCTTGCCGACAAGTTCCTTGCCATTCAGGCTTTCGATTGCCTTCATAGCCTCCTCTTTCTTGCGAAATTCAACAAAGCCAAACCCACGAGACTCCCATGTGATCGTATCATAGATTATTTTTGTCTGTAACACTTCACCGTATTGCTTAAAGATAGATTCAAGCAAAATTTCATTTACAGAACCTTCAATATTCTTCACAAATAATTTCATGGAACAAATGTAAATAATTCTTTTAATCCTCAGGATCAAAGAACTTCCGGACAGAGCTTAATTTTCGCCAAAAAATATCAAAATCTTAAGAAGAATGAAATTGTCCGATTTATGCCTTTAAACTGCCGGAATCGGACTATCAAAAAAGAATCAGGATGCTTACCTTAGCAAATCCAATTTTTAAATTATGGCATTTAGAATCAGAACTTTTGAAGAGTACCGGAGTGAATACAAGAAAAGCCTTGATGATCCTGAAAAATTCTGGGCTGAAAAGGCTGAAAATTTTTCATGGAGAAAAAAGTGGGACAAAGTACTTGATTGGAATTTCAAAAAACCAATGATCAATTGGTTTATAAATGGAAAGTTAAACATCAGCGAAAATTGCCTCGACCGTCATCTTAAGACTCGTCCGGATCAAATAGCTATCATTTGGGAGCCCAATGATTCCAAAAAAGAAAAAATCAGAACACTCACTTATCGGGAATTGCATGATCAGGTTTGTCGATTTTCTAACGTCTTGAAAAATAACGGGGCGAAAAGAGGTGACCGCATTTGTATTTATATGCCAATGGTACCTGAAGCTACTGTTGCTATTCTAGCCTGCGCCCGCATTGGCGCCATTCACTCGGTGGTCTTTGCAGGTTTCTCGGCTAACTCCATAAGCGACCGAATTCAAGATAGTGATTGCTCGATCGTCATAACAAGCGATGGTGCTTACAGAGGTGCCAAAGAAATTCCTATCAAAGACATTGTTGATACAGCACTGGAGACCTGCCCCTCAGTTCAAAAAGTTATAGTCCTCCAAAGAACCGACTGCAACATCCGCTTGATCGAAGGACGAGACGTTCTCTGGCATGATGAGATGCAGAAAGTCGATGCTGATTGTGAGGCAGAAGAAATGGACTCAGAAGATATGTTATTCATACTCTACACCAGTGGCTCTACGGGTAAACCCAAAGGCGTGGTTCATAGTTGTGGAGGATATATGGTATATGCAGCCTATACTTTTGAAAATGTTTTTCAATACAATCCCGGTGATATTTACTGGTGTACTGCCGACATAGGCTGGATCACCGGACATTCATACATCATTTATGGTCCTCTGCTTACGGGTGCCACAAGCTTAATTTTTGAAGGTATACCTACCTGGCCTGATGCAGGCAGGTTTTGGGACATCGTCGATAAACATAAGGTGAATACATTTTATACAGCACCGACAGCTATTCGTGCACTGGAAGCACAGGGACTTGATTTTGTGAAACCATATAAACTGAACTCATTACGTGTTCTTGGTACAGTAGGAGAACCCATCAACGAAGAAGCATGGCATTGGTATGATAAAAACATTGGTAAAGGCAATTGTCCAATCGTTGACACGTGGTGGCAGACCGAAACAGGTGGCATTATGATCTCCCCATTAGCAGGAATTACGCCAACCAAAGCGAGTTTTGCTACTCTACCTCTTCCGGGTATTCAGCCTATTCTGGTGAATAGTGAGGGAATTGAACTTCAGGGAAACAATGTAGAAGGCAATTTATGCATACGTTTTCCATGGCCGGGCATGATCCGCACAACTTATGGAGATCATGAACGTTGCAGGCAGAATTATTTTGCCACTTACAATGAACTATACTTTACAGGTGACGGTTGTAAACGCGATGAGAAAGGATACTACCGCATAACGGGACGAGTAGATGATGTAATGAATATATCAGGACACCGGATCGGCACTGCCGAAGTTGAAAATGCCATCAACCAGCACCCTGATGTTGTCGAATCTGCCGTAGTTGGATTCCCGCATCCAATAAAAGGACAAGGAATTTATGCATATGTCATTTGCACCAAGGAACATGAAAACATAACAATGTTGAGAGAAGAGATCGCAGCTACTGTCAACAAAATCATAGGCCCGATAGCCAAGCCGGATAAAATTCAGGTAGTTCGCGGTTTACCAAAAACCCGTTCAGGGAAGATCATGCGCCGTATCCTTAGAAAAGTTGCTGAAGGCGATACATCTAATCTTGGTGATACAACTACGCTTCTTGATCCTGCCGTTGTGGATGATATTAAAACCGGAGCAATTTAATAACATCTTAAAATAGTTCCCGATATTTATTTAAACCTTCTAAAAATCTCTTGTATGTACATCCCTATTATGGTAGATCTGTTTCTACGTGACATTGATAAATTAGCAGAGGAAATTTCTCTGTACACAGATGAAAATAAGATCTGGAAAGTAGAAGGAAAAATCCTCAACTCCGGTGGTACTCTCTGTTTACACCTGTGTGGAAACCTTCAGCATTTCATAGGCGCCATCATTGGAAAGTCGGGCTATGAACGCAATCGTGATCTGGAATTTTCAGCAAGAAATGTCTCGAAAGCTGACCTCCTCCTTGAAATTGCAAAGACAAAAGCTATCGTTGAAACTACAATTAAAAACATGCATGATGTTGATTTAAGTCAGATATATCCTGTGCACAAATCAGGAAAAGAAATGAATACAGCCTATATGTTACAACACCTGTTCGGTCATCTCAACTACCATCTTGGCCAAATAAATTATCATAGAAGGTTGGTCGGTTAAGCGCTATTAATGGCTGCCATCATCATTCTAAACCATTTTTCCAAGCCAATTCACTATCTTCGTACCTAAACATTTCCTTTGTGAGTGACTCATTAATTATCATCCCGACATACAATGAAAAAGAGAACGTGGAAAAAATGATCCGCAAAGTTTTTTCTCTTTCATTTGCCTGTCATATTCTGATCATTGATGATGGTTCTCCTGATGGAACAGCCTCTATCGTCAAAGAATTACAAAAAGAATTTTCAGATAAACTCTTTATTGAAGAACGTCAGGGAAAGCTGGGCCTAGGAACTGCATATATCCACGGATTCAAATGGGCCATTCAAAAAAAGTATGAATATATCTTCGAGATGGATTGTGATTTTTCACATAATCCTGAAGATCTTTCAAGGTTATACTATGCCTGCTCGGCAGAGGGCTATGATGTCGCTATTGGATCAAGGTACATCAAAGGGGCAAACGTAGTTAACTGGCCACTGGGAAGAGTTGTGATGTCATACTATGCCTCTGTATATGTCAGGATTATTACCGGCATGAGAATAAAAGACACAACTGCAGGATTTATGTGTTACAAGAGAGTAGTTCTTGAAACGATCCCACTTTCACAGATAAAGTTTATAGGATATGCATTCCAGATCGAAATGAAATACACGGCAACGAAATGTGGATTTAAAATTAAAGAAGTCCCCATCATCTTCACCGATCGTACTGAAGGCACAAGTAAGATGAGCAAAGGGATTTTTAAAGAAGCGATTCTTGGCGTACTGGAAATGAAGTGGAAAAGTTTCTTTCGAAAATACCCGACCGCAAGAAAGCAAGCATGAGCCAACATCCTCAATCGATATTAATAAAAAATGCTACCATTGTGAATGAGGGAGCGCTGAGAGAGGCTGACATTCTGATTCAGGAAGGCAGGATAAGTAAAATTTCCGGGGATATAAGTGACAGATCTGCTCAGGTAATTGAAGCAAGCGGACTTCATGTATTTCCGGGCGTGATTGATGATCAGGTACACTTTCGTGAACCGGGCCTCACACATAAAGGAGATATTTATACTGAGTCCAGAGCTGCTGTTGCCGGAGGTGTTACTTCTTTTATGGAAATGCCCAATACAGTGCCAAACACGCTCACCCAAACTTTACTGGAAGAGAAATATTCGATTGCCGAAAAAAGATCTTTGGCAAATTACTCATTCTTTATGGGTGCTTCGAACGATAACCTGGAGGAGATCCTTAAAACTGATCCTGAGAATGTCTGCGGCTTGAAAATATTCATGGGATCTTCTACCGGAAATATGTTGGTAGATAATGATAAGGCTCTCAACACAATTTTCTCCTCAACACCGATGCTCATTGCTACGCATTGCGAGGATGAAAGAACTATCAGACAAAACATTGAGATTTGGAAAAACAAGTATGGTGATAATATTCCATTCGAGGAACACCCAAATATTAGAAGTGAAGAAGCCTGCTTTTTATCTTCTTCATATGCTGTTGATCTTGCAAAGAAATACAATACACGCTTGCACATTTTACACATAAGCACAGCCAAAGAGATAGAACTTTTTGACAATAAAACTCCACTTAGAGAGAAACGTATAACAGCAGAAGTTTGCATCCACCACCTTTGGTTTGATCAACGTGATTACAACAGATTGGGCTCGAGAATTAAATGGAATCCGGCAGTTAAAAGTCCTTCCGACAAAGAAGCTCTGTTTAAGGCAATGCTAGATGACCATCTGGACATTATTGCAACCGACCATGCTCCACATACCCTGGAAGAAAAAGAACAATCATATCTTAGTGCTCCGTCAGGAGGACCATTGATACAACATTCATTGCCGGCAATGATTGAATTCTATCATCGAGGCAAGATCAGCCTTGAAAAAATTGCAGAAAAAATGTCCCATGCTGTTGCTGACTGCTTCAGGATTAAAGATCGGGGATATATACGGGAAGGATACCGGGCAGATCTTTCGCTCGTAAATTTGAATGCTCCATGGAGGGTAGAAAAAGAAAACATTCTTGCCAAATGCAAGTGGAGTCCCTTCGAAGGTCTAATATTTAGAGCAAAGGTGACAGATACCTTTGTCAACGGTTATAGAGTTTGGTCAAACGGCAGGATCATTGAATCTCCGGCAGCAATGCGTTTAAAATTTGAAAGATCCTAATGAAACAAATATTCATTGTTCTCTTTACATTGCTTTGCCTGAATAGCTGTAAAGACAATTCAGTAATTATTCCGGATAACATCCTATCTAAAGAAGAACTTGTACCTGTTTTGGTTGATATTCAAATTGCACAGGCATCTCAGATAATTTTTGAATACAGCGACACAATTAAATATAGCCTGAAGCAATACCAAATGGAGATCTTAAAGAAGAAAAATATTCCGGAAGAAAAATTTCAGCAAAGCATGAAGTTTTATTCAACTCATCCGGAACTCCTACAGGATATATACAATGAGGTAGTTAATGAACTGAGCAAAAAAGAAGGTGAACTGGAAAACAGATAAAATTCTTCCATAAAACAATCTATTATAAAACGCTTACGATAAATCTATTTTTTTATCTCTTCCGCCAGATAAATCCTGCAAGTATCCATTACAGATTGTCTGACCGGAATAAAGCTACTTCCTAAGACTTTCCTGATCTTTTCACTTGAATAATTCCATTTCTTCCTGCTGTTACGACTGGTCTCTTTACTAATCAAAGGGTTCGATCCGGAAAAGAATGACCTGATAGCTTCAAGTCTCCAAACCAGTTCGGACATCCATTTCTCTGCCTTGAAAGAAGGGGGATTCATATTAAAACCCTCGGCAATACTGCTTAAGAGTTCTTTGTAACTAAGGTTTTCGGAGTTAAGCACAAACCTTCTTCCAAAAATATTATTATCCATCAATGCTATGCAAGACCTTGACACATCTCTCACATCCACAAAACCTGTTCTTCCTTCGGCATAAAACCTCAAGCCATTTTTAACCTGCCGGAATAATTTAGAGCTTCCACTATTCAAATCTCCTGCACCCAGTATGATACTCGGATTTACAATCACGACATTTAAGCCTTCTTCGGCGGCACGCCAAACTTCTCTTTCGGCACTATACTTACTGATAGCATAATTAGAATTGCTTTTTGATGTTTTCCAAACGGCATCTTCATCAATTACCACGCCTTCTTCTACTCTGCCTAAGGCAGCAACAGAACTTATATGACAAAATTTCTTTATCCCTTTTTCAAGCGCAATATTGACCATGTTCGCCGTTCCCTGAGCATTTACTTTCATCATCTTCTCAAACTCAGAAGCCCGGAATGAAATTAATCCGGCTGAATGATACACTTCTGAAACACCTTCCATCGCATCCATGATGGAATAAAGATCAGTCACATCTCCTTGCACCCATTCTATTTTAGACAGTAATCCGGGATGTTCCCGAAATGTGCGTTCAATAACCCTAAGCTTGCTGTCGCTTCGCTTCAAAGCACGAATATGCCTCCCATCCCGAACCAAATCGAAGATTAGCTGCGCTCCCACCAAACCGGTCCCTCCCGTAACTAGAATAATATTGCTCATCTATGCTGCGAAGATGAGAAATGTTTTGAAATCTCACGATTCTGTATTTGCACATCTCTCTTGCCTGCCTATCTTTGAGGCATAAAATCATAGAATGAAGAATTTTGTAGAAGAACTCCGTTGGCGTGGAATGTTACATGACATGATGCCCGGAACCGAAGAATTACTTAATTCAGGCATGGTAAAAGGATACATCGGCTTTGACCCTACCGCTGACTCTCTTGGCGTGGGAAACCTGGTGCAGATCATGACCTTACTTCATTTTCAACAGTGCGGGCATAAGCCCGTTGCCTTAGTCGGCGGAGCTACAGGAATGGTTGGCGACCCTAGTGGAAAATCAACCGAAAGAAATTTACTTACTGAAGATATTCTTTCTCACAACCTTGCCTGTCAACGTAAGCAATTGGAAAAATTTCTCGACTTCAGGAGTGGCAATAATTCTGCTGAAATCGTCAATAACTATGATTGGTTCAAAAATTTCTCCTTTCTCGATTTTATAAGAGATGTAGGGAAACACATTTCTATCAATTATATGCTTGCAAAAGATTCTGTCAAAACCCGACTTGATTCAGGAATGTCGTTCACAGAGTTCAGCTACCAACTCGTACAGGGATATGATTTTTATTATCTCTGGAAAAATAATGGAATTAAATTACAGATGGGCGGCTCTGATCAGTGGGGTAATATTGTCACAGGTACTGAGCTGATCAGACGAAAAGATGCAGGCGAAGCTTTTGCACTCACGACACCACTCATTAAAAAAGCAGACGGCTCAAAATTTGGAAAATCAGAGGCAGGTAATGTATGGCTTGATCCGCAACGTACTACGCCCTATCAGTTTTATCAGTTTTGGCTGAACGCTTCGGACGCGGACGCTAAGAACTTCATTCGTATTTTCACGCTATTAGATAAAACAACGATTGAATCGTTGGAAGCTGAACATGCCAAAGCTCCACATCAACGCTTACTTCAAAAAGAACTTGCCAAGGATATCACCATACGAGTGCATTCTGAAAAAGACTATAATTCTGCATTGGAAGCTTCTGATATTCTCTTCGGGAAAGGCACGGCAGAAGCCCTGTTAAAACTCTCCGAGCAAGATCTTCTTATTGTTTTTCAAGGCGTACCTCAGGTAAACATCAACAAGAATGATATTCAAAGCGGGTTAAATATTGTTGATTTTCTGTCAGACAAAACGAATATCTTTCCGTCAAGAGGTGAAGCAAGAAAAATGCTGGAAGGTGGCGGTATTTCAATCAATAAAAATAAGATCGACAATGTAAACCACTCTGTTTCCTCTAATGACTTATTGAGAGAAAAATATATTCTTGCACAAAAAGGAAAGAAAAATTATTACCTCATCATGGTGAACTGATCCGGTTTAATTTAGCATTAACTTTTGTCCTTATTTCGTTTCTCGAGATCCCGTTTATCTTTTTCATTCATCTTTGCGAGAAATATGGAGACGCCTACTACCAGTGCTGCAGCAAAAAGGAAGTTCATACCTAATTGGAAATAGTCATTGGGACGAAGCGTACCAAGTCTTTTTTTCATGATCCATAACGATATGAGACTTCCTGTAGCGACGCTAAAAAAAATTAATGCGATTCTTCTCTTGTTATTCATGTTTTTCTATTTCGCTTTAAAAAGCTCCGCAAATTACGGAATGTTTCAGAATGTGAATATTATCGACTTAAATAACCATCAAATTACATCCCCGAAGATCACTTGTATCGAAACGACCTAAGACTTCAAATCGACCATCAGGATGAATTTTGCCAAGATCCTGTGTTTCTATAAATGAACATGAATCAATATTCGCCAGGTCTATAATATTGATACCGCCTGTTTTACCCAAACCAAGCTTCGAAAATGGATCGTTAGGTTCCCTTAGAACAATACTCATCCAGGGAGGGCAGGAGAATAATCCTTCTCCGTCTGAATAAGCCTGAGAGAGCAATTCCGTCATTCCATACTCTGAATGTACATTATCAATTCCAAAGGACTTTTTCAAAATTGAATGAACATCTTCCCTCACCATCTCGGTTCTTTGCCCCTTCATGCCTCCTGTTTCCATCACAATAAGTTCAGGAAAATTAACCGAATATTTATCCGCAAAATCGATCAGAGCAAATGTGACACCAATCAGAATTGTCTTTTGCTTTTGAACCTGTAATACTCTTAGTATTTCTGAAAGCTTTGCATGTTCATTAAGGTAAAATCCACTCGAAGGATGTTTACTCATTTCAATGAGCCTTTGCATCATATAGATGAGCGAAGATCCGGATCTCTCAAGGTAAGAAGGTAAGAGCGCCAGAATACAATACTGCATAGGATCCCCGTAAAACAAGCTGAACGTTTTCAAAAAACTTTCCTCATACACATTCGGATCAGGAACATAATGTAAACTTTGCATGGCTCCCGTTGTGGCACTACTTGAGAAAACAAGTTGAGCATCATCAAAAAAACTAAGTACCTTTTGTGATTTAAAAATCTCTATTGGAAGAAATGGAATTTCTTCAATTGACTTGACAGCTCCACATTCACGTTGCAGAAACTGCAAATAATTCTTGTAAACATTATTCTTGTCTGCTTGATACCGAAAGACATCAAGAGCAATTTCTTCAAACTGTGTGTGGTTCTGAATACTAAATACCCGATCAAGTAATTTTTCCCGTGATCCCATCTTAGAACGTCAGGAAATAAGTTTTTCAACCGGTGGATAATCTGTCGAATAATGTAATCCTACACTCTCTTTTCTCGTCATAGAAAATTTTACGATCAAATAGGCAATCGTGATCAGGTTTCTCAACTCACACAGTTTTGTGGAAATGACTGTCCGGCCATACAGTGCTTCGGTCTCGCCATAAATTATCCTTAGTCGATCCATGGCCCTTTTCAACCGATGATCTGAACGAACAATTCCTACATAAGTACTCATCACATCCTGAAGCTCCCTAAGATTCTGAGTGATGAGTACCATTTCATTGGGTTGAGTTGTGCCTTCTGCATCCCATTCAGGCACTAACATATTAATCTGATAATTTTTAATTTGATCTATCGCATCCAAAGAAGCTCTGTGAGAATAAACAAGTGCCTCAAGCAATGAATTTGATGCCAAACGATTTGCACCATGTAGACCGGTAGAAGCACATTCTCCTGCAGCGTATAACCTTTTTATAGTAGTCCGGCCCATCATATCCACAGCAACTCCTCCGCAAATATAATGAGCTGCAGGAACAACAGGTATCATCTGCTTTGAGGTGTCAAGCCCAATGCTCATACATTTTGCATAAATATTCGGGAAATGTTCTTTAAACTTTTCGGGAGATATGTGCCTGCAATCAAGATAAACAAAATCCTCACCTCTTACTTTCATTTCCTGATCGATCGCTCTTGCAACAATATCACGAGGTGCCAGAGAACCTCTTTCATCATATCTATTCATGAACTCTTTTCCATCTCTGGTTTTTAATATCGCACCTTCTCCACGCACTGCTTCTGAAATTAAAAAAGATGGATGATCTGCAGGATTATATAGTGCCGTTGGATGAAATTGTATAAATTCCATATCCTTCAATACTGCTTTTGCCCTGTAAGCCATTGCCATTCCGTCGCCTGTTGCAATAACAGGATTCGTAGTTGATTTGTAAACCTGTCCGGCACCGCCACTTGCAAGCAAGGTCACACGTGATAAAACGGTATTGACTTCTGACGTTTGCTTATCAAGGACATATGCTCCATAACATTCAATTTCCGGTGTACCTTTTTTTACTTCCTTCCCCAAATGATGCTGGGTTATAAGATCAACGGCAAAATAGTGTGTGTAGACACTTATATTAGGATGTGAATGTATCTGGGATAATAAGGCTCGTTCAATTTCATTACCCGTAGCGTCTTTGTAGTGCAGTACCCGATGCTCACTATGTCCTCCTTCATGTGCCAAATCATAAACACCGGTTGGAGTTTTATCAAATCGTGTACCCCACTCAATAATTTCCTTTATTCGTTCAGCACCTTCGGTCACAACCATCCTGACTACAGACTCATCACACAATCCCGCACCACATTCAATTGTATCATGAATATGACTCTCAAATGTATCAGGTCCGCTTAAAACTCCGGCGATTCCACCTTGGGCATATTTGGTGTTTGACTCCTCTTCATCAGCTTTTGTGATAACTACTACCTTGCCGTGATCTGCCACCTTCAGGGCAAAAGTTAAGCCTGCGATACCACTCCCGATCACGAGAAAATCTGTTTCAAACTTCATAGTCTGACAAAAGTAAAGGTTAAAACCAAATTTCCATGAAAAATCAAGACAATTACATAGCTGATTGGTCGGGTATACATCTTTCCAAGCCCTCTAAAAATGCTTATCTTTGCTGAATAATTCAAAAAATGAAACTTGTAACCGTTTATGCAGAAGCCACTCCTAATCCGGCTTCCATGAAATTTGTGCTAAACAACTACATTCTGCAGGAAGGCAGTGTAGAGTACACTAACCCTGCACAATGCAAGAATTCTCCTTTAGCTAAACAGCTTTTTACATTTTCAGGGATCTCAGGTGTTTTTATCACGGCAAACTTCATCACACTCACCAAAAATTCTGACGTCGATTGGTATGAACTGATTCCCATCCTTCGTGAATTCATCAGAAATTATTTTCAATCCGAAGAACCTGTTTTCACCGGACCCTCCGAACAAGTGGCTGACGAAAAAATTGAACGAACAAAAACTTCATCAGCACTTGAAAGCAGGATAATAGAAGCCCTCGACGAATATGTCAAGCCCGCTGTCGAACAGGATGGCGGAGCCATACATTTTAAATCCTTTGAAGAAGGTGTTGTGACAGTTACCATGAAAGGATCATGCAGCGGTTGCCCTTCATCAACAATTACACTTAAATCCGGAATTGAAAATCTTTTAAAGCAATTGATCCCGGAGGTTAGTGAAGTAATTGCTGAGGCCGAATAAAATAATTTATTCAATAAATATTTTATTATAAATCACACCATCATTGCTGTGAACAGTCTTCCATAACTCAATCCTGTCTACAATAATTTTTAATGGGAAATCAGACATTCTTGTCTTTAGTTCGTATAGATCAACCCCCTTTTTCAACCTTGCTAATGTTACATGTGGAATCGGATCCGTATGTTGAACCTTTATAGTCATCAGGTTTTCCATGGAAGTGTGGATTCTTATGAATAGTTTCCTGAAGTTTTCAGATACTTTGAATTGTGCCCAAATCATCGAAGGTGTATTTAGCTTTCCGCGAAAAGATATTTTATCAAACTCAAGTTCAAAAGGAATAAAGGAAGACAGCATAGAATTTAATCTTCCTTTGACTTGCGCAAGATCCTCTTGACCGATCTCACCAATAAAAAAAAGCGTAAGATGTAAATTAGCTTCCCTTGTCCATCTTAGTCCGGGAATTTCTGTAGTGTTTTGGCTATATTCCCTAAATGCTATGAGGAAATTCTCCGGTACAGGAAATGCAACAAACACTCTTATGAGTTCATCTTTCAAGCTATGCAGAAAATTTTATAATCCCAACATCACTTTTACAGGATCGTTTCCTCCGAACATCATCTTTATCGGTTCTTCAAGCATCTGCTTTACCTTAACTAAAAAGCCGACCGACTCCCGCCCATCGATGATACGGTGGTCATAAGATAAAGCAATATACATGACAGGTCGGATTTGAACTTCACCGTTAATTGCTACCGGACGTTCCACGATGTTATGCATCCCTAAGATAGCACTCTGCGGAGGGTTGATTATCGGTGTGCTCAGCATTGATCCGAAAACACCACCATTCGTAATAGTGAAAGTCCCTCCGGTCATTTCTTCAATACTAAGCTTCCCTTCTCTGGCTTTTGTGGCCAGTTCTATCACAGAAGATTCTATTTCGGCAAGACTCATAGATTCAGCATTCCGCATGACAGGAACCATTAAACCTTTTGGTGCACTTACTGCAATGGCTATGTCACAATAATCATGATAAACTATTTCTTGTCCATCAATCTGTGCATTCACTGCCGGAAATTCATGAAGCGCTTCACAGACAGCCTTTGTGAAGAATGACATAAATCCAAGTCCAACACCATGAGTTTCTTTAAATTTATCCTTATACTGCTTCCGGATATTCATAATTGCACTCATATCTACTTCATTAAAAGTAGTTAGCATGGCCGTTTCCTGCTTGACAGCTACGAGTCGCTCCGAAACCTTCTTACGCAACATAGTCATCTTCTCCCTTCGAATATCACGTGCTCCATTCCATGTAGTTGCTGGCTTGCCTCCGGACTTCCCGGCTCCGGATAAGACATCTGCCTTCGTAATGCGACCATCTTTCCCTGTAGCAATAATCTGAGTGGACTTAATTCCCTTCTCACGCATCATCTTTGCTGCTGCAACAGAGGGCTCGCCGGATGCGTAGGATTTTCCGTTCTTATTATCAGCAGTGGTAGAAGCTGACTCAGCTTTATATTCTGTCTTTTCCTCAACTTTCTTAGATGGAGTAGACGGTTTCTTTGCAGAAGTGTCAATTGAACATACTTTAGTTCCTACG
>Ga0116144_10000632_pt1 | contig 46761 bp, 44 predicted proteins | sample AD_UKC035_MetaG_FD_89746 | JGI IMG/M metagenome (GOLD analysis project Ga0116144, IMG submission 89746) | Active sludge microbial communities of municipal wastewater-treating anaerobic digesters from USA - AD_UKC035_MetaG | ecosystem: Engineered > Bioreactor > Anaerobic > Digestate | place: USA...
CAGATATAGCATCTTTTCCAGTCCAAACTCTTCCTTGACCTAAACTATCCACCATTGCTTTATCAATACTTCTACCTTTTGATACATGACCGATAAAATCCTTGTAAATATCGTTGATCATAAACTCAATTGCTTTTCGTTCGGATTCATTTACAGGACGGTCCATGCTTCCTAAATCAGCAAAAGGTCCTGTTAGGTATTTGTCGGTAGTTATACCTAGCTTTTCGTTTAGTAATTTTTTTGCATTAAATAATATACCAAACACTCCAATTGAACCCGTAATGGTATTGGGTTGTACCAAAATAGTATCCGCTAAACAGCTGATATAATATCCCCCAGAAGCAGCTACATCACTCATACTCACATAAAATGGTTTGGCTTTTTTTGCCAACATTACTTCGCGTAATATTACATCGGAAGCTAGCGCTGACCCACCTGGAGAGTTTACGCGCATTACGATGGCTTTCACTTTCTCATCTTCTCGTGCTTTTCGAATGGCTTTAGCCAAAGATTCAGATCCAATGCTTTCTTCATTTCCTTTGCCCGATGAAATGGCACCCACTGCATAAATCACTGCGATTTTATCTCTTGAAAAAGTTTTTTGAATAGGATCTTCCGCGTGCATGTATTTTTTCTGACTCACTAAGGCAAGTTTTTTATTTTCTTCAATTGCACATAATTTTTTTAGCTCATTGTGAACTTCATCCTCATACATCAATTGATCCACCAATTTATATTCCAATGCTTGTTCGGCTATGCGCACCTTCATGTTTGCAGCTATTTCTTTTAACGTGTCAGCTGGTAAATTCCTGCTCATAGAAATTCGATCAACCATGGTATTCCATAAAGTGTCTACCAATGTTTTAACCTGAGTATAATTTTCAGGACTCATTTTTTCTAAAACAAAGGGCTCACCGGCACTCTTATACTTTCCATGTCGAATCAACTGAGGTTCAATTCCCGCTTTCTCTAAAGTTCCTTTTATAAACATAAGGTTGGCCCCCAATCCTCTAAAATCTATTATACCGGCAGGATTTAGATAAACTTTATCGGCCACAGATGACAAATAATACCCAGATTGACTGTATTCATCGGCATAAGCGATGATAAACTTTCCCGACTTTTTGAATTTTAGCAAAGCATTTCTAATCTCTTCGGTCATAGACATTCCGGCAACAACATTACTGCTGTGAAGGTATATGCCTTTTATATGCTCATCGTCTGCAGCATAACGAATGCATTTTAATAAATCATTTAATCCGGGATTCATATTGGCAGAGAAATCAGAAAAGTCAATACTGCCAAGCACATCTTTAGATGTTCTTTCGGTGATAGGGTAATTAAAATTAAGCTCCAGCACTGAGTTCGCTTCTGCTTTAAAAACCTTTTTATTTTCCATTCCACTTAATAAGGTTCCGGCAATAAATAGAATTAAGAAAAATAACACTATGCTCCCTACAATGACTCCTAAGACTGAAGCAAAGAAAAATTTAAAAAACTGTTTCATGATTAATTTTATTTAGCGATTACATGCAAAGTAAAGAATAGTAAAATAAATAGATAGTATTTTTGCTTTTCGTTAAGCTGATTTGAATGAAAAATGCCTACTTATTATTGGGGAGCAATTTAGGAGATCGAATGTCTTCTATTGAAAGTGCATTGTCGTATTTAGAAAATGAATACTGTGTGATCCAAAAGTGCTCTTCTTTTTATGAGAGTGAAGCATGGGGAGGAAATGCTCAAAACTATTTCGTGAATATTGCGATACATTTAAAAACAGGATTCACACCTAAAGAACTCTTATTGCATTGTAAACAAATAGAGATGTTGGCTGGGCGCAAAAGCTATAAAAAGTGGGGCGATAGAGAAATAGATATTGATATTCTCTTTTATGAGAACGAAACGTTTACTGATGAACAGTTGCTTATACCACATCCTTATCTTCAGGAAAGAAAATTTGTATTGTTGCCTTTAGCGGAAATCGCTCTTCAGTATATGCATCCTGTTGAAAAGAAAACAATCCGTCAACTATTGCATGATTGTAAAGATCCATTGAATGTAAAGAAGATCAATGAACATAAAAGATAAATACCCTTTTTTGTCAGCCAGCAATTTTATTGCTATTGAAGGTAATATTGGTGCCGGAAAATCTTCATTAAGTACCAAGCTGAGTTTGGACTTTGATAAAGAGTTATTGCTCGAAGATTTTGCCAGCAAAACATTTCTTAGCGAATTTTATTCCAATCCCGAACGATTCGCTTTTCCTTTAGAACTTTCTTTCATAGCAGACCGATATATGCAACTTAAGGATATAGATATTCAAAACAAAAAGTATGTTGCGGACTACCATTTTTTAAAGAATATAGTTTTTGCTTCTGTTAATCTTCAAAACGAAGAATTAGGAATGTATCATCAGTTATACTTGCAAATGGATTCTTTATTACCCAAGCCTGAATTGGTAGTGTTTTTAAATTGTGGAATTGAGAAGTTGCAATCGCAAATAAAACTTCGAGCAAGAGCAATGGAGAACAATATTGAAAGCAACTACTTATTGAGTATAAATGACTCGTATAAGAAAAACATTAATGATCAATCTGATATTCATTCTCTTTTCATAAATACGGACACGCTTGATTTTATTAACAATGACGATGATTATAATTTCATTATTCACAAAATGAATGACTTTTTGGGTAAAAAAAAATAGTTATCTTCAACCTCTGATTGACAGGCTTTATTTATACTTGCATACTTTTTATTGACAACTAAACTTTTTCTATATGAAGATTAAATACGTTTTAGCCTTTTTATTGGCATTTCTAGTAAGCTTTTCATCAGTAGCACAAACCTCAGGTAGCCGTTATGGTATGCCAAAAGGGAAAGATTACGATCGATTTAGCATTGGCTTATTTGGGGGAATAAACTTTTTTCAAGGTGAATTTTATAAAGATCCTAAAGACAAAGACAAATTTCCTAATTTTGATTTGAATCCTCTTTTTGGCCTTCAATTAGGCTATCAAATGAGTCATTCCGTTGGCTTACGTCTTAAAGGAGGTTATACTAGCTTTACCGGTGCTTCCGAAGAATATACATTCGCTGGAGGAACAAATATTGGCGGTGTGGTAGGTGGAACTGGTTCAGGAGGTACTAATTCAATTTTAACTACTCAGGATTTTGAAACCAATTCAATCATCGGAAGTCTAGATTTCGTTTACACCTTTGGTAATATATCTCACCTCAATAGAAATAAAAAGTTTCACATGAATCTTTTTGCTGGTGCAGGATTTTTAACCTACGACACTGAAGTTAAACCAACTAGCAATATTGATTCATTTCCTTCGGTTTTGAGAAAAGCTGATGGAACTGCTTTCGTATTAAATGGTGGAATAGGGTTTAAATATCAGGTGGGATCAAAGATTGACTTGTTTCTTGAATTAGGTTACAATCGTGGATTTACGGATAAAGTAGATGCTACCAACAAACCAGTAACAGAAAATGATGGATATTCATCTGTGTTGCTTGGTTTGAACTATATCTTTGGTAAAAAAGATAAGCAATTGGAGTGGGTGAATCCATTAGAAGTAGTCTATAATGATATAGCAGATGTTAAGGAAAAAATTGATTTGCTATCAAGTGATAAAGATAAAGATGGAGTTGCCGATATGTTCGATAAGGACAACAGTACTGCTGAAGGAATGAAAGTATATGGTGATGGTACAGCGATTGACAGTGATGGTGATGGTGTTCCGGATTCAAAAGATGGCGATCCCTTCTCTGTAAAAGGTGCCGTAGTAGATGCTAATGGAATGGAAACGGATAGTGATGCAGATGGTGTCCCAGACAGCCGCGATCTGGAACCGAATACTGTAAAAGGTAATATGGTTAACTTTCAAGGTATAACCATGCCCAAGAATGAAGCATTGGCAAATACATTTATTCCATCCATATTTTTTGATTTGAATTCAAGCGCTGTTAAATCGAACATGCATGATCGATTTACGATTGTTGCCAGAATTATGAAAGCTAATCCGGAGGTGAATTTTGAAGTGGTAGGCAATACCGATATTACCGGTAGTGAAACTTCTAATGATAAATTAGGAATGCGCAGAGCGGAATCGGTAAAAGATCATTTGATCAAACAATATGGTATCGATGGAACACGATTGAGCGTAGTTAGTCGTGGTGAGAAAGATCCACTAGCAAAGTCACTCAACCCAATGAATCGTAGAGTAGATTTTGACGTAAAGAAATAACATATTAGCTATTTTAATTAAGAACCCACCATGGATACATGGTGGGTTTTTTGTTTTTGCATTTAAAATGCGGTAAAACAAAACATCTTCGATAATTCAGAACTTAGAGTAGTATAAGATATCTTTTTAATGTGCTAGATTAGCTTAATTTGATTGTTTTAAAGGTTGTTTTGAATTTTGAAAGGAAACCTATAAATTTAATTAATGATATTAATTTATTATAATCCCTAATTGAATATTATTAACCCTTAAAAACCTTGCAATATGAAACTGATTAAGTATCTTCTTTTAGTCCTTTTATTAACAGTAGTTTGTAGTTCTTATGCCAGAAGAGTAGTCTGCATTGATGGTGATAATTCAGGCTATTGTAACAATCGCGAAGGCTGGGAAAACAACAATAAGAGACCCGGAGATGTGATAGTAGTTGGAGGTAATTTAACCGATTGCATGAACATGGTGAACAATGGAGATACACTTATAATTGTATGTCATGGTAAACGAGATACTGTTGGCGGCTATACCGGTTTTTGTTGGGGTGGTCAAACGTATTGGGAGTTTGGAGATGATTCTTTGCAAATGCCTGTACCGGAAAAATTCGATAGTATTCAGAATATTTTTGTTGAGTTTGCAGCCTGTTATTCTGATAGTATCTATTCAGGAGATACTACTTCAGTTTTGGATCGATTATTAGAAAAAATGGGTACTGCTTTAAGTGGAGGAGGGAATACCGGAAAAGGTTACAAAAATGAAAGTGAATCAGGATCTATAATTTGTTTTACAGCAAAAAATAAAGGAGTTAGAAATCAAGCTGACGCGTTGCTGAAAATAGAGGCTAATTATAATTATATATCAGATAATCCTCCTCCTAACAGAGTGCCTCCTGTGGTGCCTAATCAAAAAACCGCTGCACAACACTTATTGGATAGTTTATTAGGACCGGGTAAAGTTACAGTAGATTCAATAAAATATACACCTCCAACTGAACATATACCGGCAGTGCCTGCTAGTTGTGATTGCCACCCAACTTATGGATGCGGTTACGCACCTTTGGTTATTGATGGAGTATCCATTAAACCAACTAATTTTAGCGCAACGGTAACTTCATCCTCAACAACATTTTTTACCTGGGATGCTATGCCACATGCTGATTATTATCGTATCCGATATAGACCGGTTGGAAGTACTTCTCCATATTTTCTTTTAAACAGTAATTCGAATAGTTACAATCTTTCAAACATGATACCTGGTCAGGATTACACTGCTCAAGTTCGAACTGTTTCAAATAGTGGTCTTAATTCGTCTTGGAGTGATGCTGAAGTATTTATATTAAATAACTCATGTGTTGCTCCTCCTGCTACATTTGAAGTGGTTGTTGCACCCAATTTTGCTGTGTTAGGATGGAATCCACCCCCAACTCCTCCAACTCAATATAAGGTACAGTATAAACCATTAAGTGGAGGTCCATGGACTAAACTTACCATTCCTGGGAATCAAAATAATGTTCAAATAATGCCTTTGATCCCCGGAACTGCATATCGTTGGAAAATGAGAACTAGATGTGGTATTGAATACTCTAATTTTACAGAAGAAAGAATATTTAACACTCCGCCTATTGCGAACCGATTTAGTGTTGGTGCTAAGGATTTAGAGGGTATAAATGCATATCCTAATCCATGCACGGACTTTATAAACTTAGCCCTTGTGAGCACAGATTCACCTAAGCGAATCCAAGTGATTGATGTTTCCGGTAGAGTGTTGATTGAAAAATATATCAACTCATATGAAACGGAATCTAGGATTGACTTGCGTGAAATAAAAGAAGGAGTTTACTTTTTAAAACTCATTTCAGATGACGAGAAATTTTATATTGAAAGAATCCTTAAAATGTAAGGGGTATAGGGTATATTAAGAAGTGTAAATATAATTCTTCTTTCATGTACAAAAGAAAATCAATTCTTGCTTTTGTATCTATCTTGGTGTTTAATGCTACCGTATTAAATGCTCAACTTTGCAGCACTTTAAACCTTCAATTTGAATCAACCATCAACGGAACCTGTTCTCAAATGTTGTTAACTATGCAACCGGACCGTTTAGGGAGACCATATTTGTATGCAGCAGCAAAAGAAGGAGGATTAATTATTTATGATATTTCTAATATTTCAACACCCACTTACTGTAGCTCAGTATTGATATCATCATTGAGTGGTTTACATGTAATGAATGTTTCACAAGACAGTACATGGCTATATCTTGCACTTGGAAATCATTTTGGAACAGCAAAACAACTTTCTGGAATTGCAATTGTTGATATTTCTAATCCATTATCTCCTTCAATAAATGATGTTTGGATTGACAGCACAATGCAGCTCAGTGGTTGTGGAATTGTGTTGGCCGATAATGACTATGCCTATGTTGGAGCAATGAGAAATGGATTTGTTATACTCGATATCTCAAATAAAAATGACATTGTTTTTACATCACGTTTGATGTTGGACATTGGTTTTCCTCAACCAACATTTATTGATTCAACAAAATACAATGTAAGAGGTTTGTTCATTAGAGATCAGCTTGCCTATGTGTGTTACGATAGAGGTGGGATCAGAATTGTCGATATATCGGATAAAATGAATCCTACTGAACTTGGTCAGTATTCAAATTTAAATTTGAATGGAATTTTTATTCCACGGGCATACAATAATGTTGTGGTTCGAGATCATTTAGCATACGTAACAATTGATTACTGTGGATTGGAAATACTTGACATCAGCGATAGCACAAATATTAGTTTAGTGTCGTGGTGGAACCCTTGGAATTGTCCCGGAAGTAATCCCGTTGCGCAATGGAACACAAGTGATGGACATACCAATGAGTTGGCGATCGATACAAATTGTAATGTGCTTTTTATTTCTACAGGGAAAAGTGACCTATATGTTGTTGATATTTCAAATCCTTCAATACCTGATTCATGTGGGTATTATGGAGGTATAAATAATAATATCGGTACATGGGGGATTTCTTCCTCTTCAGATAAAATTTTTCTTTCGTATATCTGTACCCTTGGAGTCCCATTCCCCTCTCTTATCACTAAGATAGATCTACTAAGTTATTCTCCATGTTTACTTAACGTTACTCAGCCTAAATCTTCATATTTCAGCTTATTCCCGAATCCTGCAGGGAGTGAAATTAATGTATTAGTGGAGCAAGTAAAATTCACTGATATTAATAGATATACCATAAGAAATTCTTTGGGACAATTGATCAAAAAGGGGAAACTAGACTTCACTTTTGATAATCAGAATACAATTCGCCTAAAAAATATTGATAAAGGAATGTATTTCTTATCTCTAATTTCAAGAGATGAAGAGATTTTAGATACCCTTATCTTTACCAAGGAGTGATTTCAATTATTCAAAAATTCCTTCAATCACTTTTCCGTTCGTACCACTTGGCCAACTGATTTGTAAAAGAGTTGATAAGGTTGGGGCAATATCATTGATGTTTACCTTTTGATAGGTTCTTCCGTGTTTAATTTTCCAACCCATCCAAAGAAGAGGAACATGGGTATCAAAAGTATAAGGAGAAATATGTTGTGTGCCGGTAGTTTGATATTGCAAAAGTTCCTGATTATAAATAATAAGAACATCCGCACTTCTTTTACTATGATAAGATTGCTGTAATAGATTTGCAGGAAAATGTAAAAGCGGGCCTTCCAATTGCTTGCGTGTTAAAACTTGTGCGATTTGCATATTTTTTTCTAAAAAATTCGCCAATTTCTCACTGGCTTCATCGGGGTCAATCTGAAAAGATTCCATTTTTTGATGATCCAGATAAATCATGTGTTTAATGATCCCTAAGCATAATGAATCTCTTCCATACGTTTCTTTTAAAAACTGTTTTACAGAACCGATCAATCCTTTTTGATCGAATATACTTCCCGGAATTTTATTGTCTTTCAGATACGCAGGATTTGATTTGGCTCCGTGATCAGAGGTTAAAAAACATACATAATTCTCTTTACCATAGGTTGCATCCAGAAAAGTAAATAAACGCTGTAACTCTAGGTCGAGACGCAACATACAGTCGGCTAGTTCAATAGCATCAGTACCATGCATGTGCCCAATATAATCAGTGGCCGAATAGCTGATGGAGATAAAATCTGTAGTACTTTGAAGCCCCATTTTTTCTTCTACCATACATCGAATTGCAAAATCGGATGTTAAGGTATTTCCTGCAGGAGAGTAATTGATAACATTATAATTGATTGGATTCATTTTTGAGAAAGCATGTGGAAATACAGGACGGGTTTCAAAAGAGAATGTTCCTTCATAGGGATTATCATCACTGGAACAATCGTAGTAGCTTTCCATAGGTAATAGAGTAGTCCAATCCTCTGAAAGATATTTTTTGGGCAAGTTTAATTGGTTGAAATCAACAACCCACTTTGGTAGCTCATTCATATAATAGGTGCTGCTTACAAACTGTCCAATTTTACTGTCGAACCAATACGCTGCATTGGCACTATGTGACGCTGGTAAAATTGCACCTCTATCTTTTAGTGAAATTCCAATGCTTTTAGACTTAAACTGTTGTGCGTATTTAAGTTCATCGGCTATGCCGGTTCCTTTAAGAAGAACAGGAGATCTTCTGTTTATTTCATTACTTGAACCAAGGGGTTGTACAGTTAAATCTTCTACACAATTTATGGTATCTCCACTAAAAGGATCAATCCAATCATTAGCGATTATACCGTGTAGAGAAGGTGATGCTCCGGTAAATATACTGGCATGTCCAGGTCCGGTATGAGTTGGCATGTGCGTATAGAACGTATTGTAACAAACAAAGCCATCATTGATCATTCGCTTAAATCCATGATGGGTAAATCTCGAATTAAAGCGGTACAGATAATCTGCACGTAATTGATCTACTACAATCCCAACTACTAGTTTGGGTTTACTGTTTTGAGTAAGTTGAACTTTTTGTTGGCTCTTGCAGCTGATTGAGCTTAGGCTTAATGCCAATACAACGGAAAGAAATTTTCTCATGAAATGGTTAATAATTTTATAATATGAATACCGGCATATACCGCTCCAATACAAGCCACTACATTCAATAGAACATTGCTTAAAGCTAAAATAAAATTACTTTGTTGCAGCAGCATAAAAGTGTCAGCAGAAAAAGTGCTGAATGTGCTGAAGCCCCCACAAAATCCTATAGCTAGAAGAGGAAATAAGCTTTGCTCAGTTGATGGTTTTATAAATTGTAGTTGAAGCAACATTCCAAGAATGAAAGAGCTACAAACATTGGCCGTCAAAATACCTAAGGGGAAGGATTCAAGAGTAATGTATTTTTGAAATCCATATCGGCACAAACTTCCTAATCCGCCACCGCAAAAAATGAGAATGATTTTAATCATATACTTTGGTTTGAGAAGAGTGAATAGCGGCTAAATAATCTGTAAACCAACAGAGCAACCAAAATGCCCAGCATCCATCCACCTAATATATCAAGCGGGTAATGCTGTGCCAGATAAATTCTGCTATACGATATCAATAGCGTATAAGAAATCATAATAGGTACTAAAACGGCATATTTTTTTCTCAACATCAAAACAACAAAAAGTGCTAAGGCCATACTATTGGCTGCATGAGCACTTACAAAACCAAATTTTCCACCACATTTATTGTTTACTAAATGCACTTTACTTTGTAGATCAATATTGTGACATGGGCGATACCGTTTGAAAGAGTCTTTCATGAGATTCGATCCTTGATCGGCAAATAATATTAACGCGAAGACACAGGCTATAAGCCAATATATTTTTGATCGATACTGTTTCCACATTAAGAAAAGTAGAAGTACATAAAAAGGTATCCAGGTGAATTTATTGGTCACGAATATCATAAAGGTATCAAGCCATTCGGTATGTTTGGCATTAATCCAAAGTAGCGCAACTTGATCCATATGTTCTATCCAATCCAACATCAACTGTTGATTGTATTCCAAATGATATCCTTCAAACGCTCAATACCTAGTCCGGAAACAGAAGAAATATAGATACAAGGCACAGGAGTTCCATCTTTGTGATGATCGGTTGGCATTAATTCTTTCATCTCTTGCATTAGTTCTTCGTCCAACATATCGCACTTACTGATTGCAATAATTCTTTTTTTATCCATCAATTCCGGATTGTGAAGCTTTAGTTCATTTAAGAGTATCTGATATTGTTGATTTATCTCATTTACATCAGCAGGAATTAAAAAAAGCAAAACAGAATTTCTTTCGATATGTCTTAAAAATCGAAGACCTAATCCTTTTCCTTTATGTGCATCTTCTATAATTCCGGGTATATCGGCCATGACAAAAGAGCGATCATCACGATAGCGTACCATACCAAGATTAGGCACTATGGTTGTGAATGGGTAATCCGCTATTTCTGGTTTGGCTGCGGAAACCACAGAGAGTAGAGTGGATTTACCGGCATTGGGGAATCCAACCAAGCCTACATCTGCCATTAATTTTAGTTCAAGCACTTTCCACTCTTCCTTTCCTTCATCACCCGGTTGAGCAAAGCGTGGTGTTTGCATGGTGGCACTTTTAAAAAAACTATTCCCTTTACCGCCTCTGCCTCCGGGAAGTAGTGTTACACTTTGTCCGTCTTCTTCAATTTCAAACAATATTCGATTGCTTTCAAAGTCTCGGGCAACTGTTCCTAAAGGTACTTCGAGTATTTCATCCTTTCCATCCGCTCCTGTTTTATTTGCGCTGCTTCCCGATTCGCCTGATTGTGCAATTACATGCTTGCGATATTTCAAGTGTAATAAGGTCCACAATTGTTGATTCCCTTTTACAATTATACTTCCTCCTTTTCCACCATCACCGCCATCGGGACCTCCTTTGGCGGTTGTTTTGTCTCTATGAAAATGAACCGAACCCGAACCGCCTGCTCCGGAGCGACAACAAATTTTGACATAATCAATAAAATTAGAATCGGCCATTTAAAAATTAAAAGTTTCTAAAAAGTGTATTAAGGTTTTTCTATTTCGACACAAATCTTTTCGAAGATTTCATCTATACTATTGCTACCTTCAATTCTTCTGTATTTGTTTTGCCTTTCGTAATATTTAATCAGAGGCTTTGTTTTACTGTTGTATTCATCAATCCTATTGTCAATTATAGAGCGATCGGTATCGTCACTTCGTCCTGAATCTTTACCTCTATTAATGATTCTTTTAATCAACTCCTCTTTTTCAACAAAAAGGGCCAGCATTATATTAATGGATGTATTATTTTCTTCTAACAACTCATCTAATGCTTCTGCCTGTTTTTCGGTACGTGGAAATCCATCAAAAATAAATCCGTTGGCATCAGGGTTCTGTTCTATTTTCGATCGGATCATTCCAATCACTACCTGATCGGGTACCAATAAACCCTGATCCATTAGTGTCTTTGCTTCCATGCCTAATGGAGTAGCATCGGCAATTTCGCTGCGCAACAAATCACCGGTAGAAAGATGAATCAACTTGTATTTCTCAACAATTCGATTGCTTTGCGTTCCTTTTCCTGCTCCGGGAGGACCAAATATGATTAAGTTTATCATAGGTTTAAGTTTTTAATTGATAAATATCCTTCAGATTTCGCCCCGCACCATCATAATCTAATCCATAGCCAATAACAAAGGCATTTGGAATATCGAAACCTGTATAATCGGGTGAATAATCATACTCAATAGCCTCGGGTTTAAATAAGAGAGATGCCAACTTTACACTGGAAGGATTTTGTTTTTTTATTTCTTTAAGTAAATACTGCGCAGTATGACCTGTGTCAACTATATCTTCAATGATGACCACGTGACGATCTTCAACATTTTCTGTGAAACTCATAATTTGTTTTACGGCTCCACTCGAACTGGTACCACTATAGCTAGATAATTTTATAAACGAGATCGAACAATCGTTTTTTAAATTTCTAAATAAATCGGCAGCAAATAAAAATGCACCATTAAGAACCACCAGGAAAATAATTTTTTTTCCTTGATAATCTTCATTGATTTGAATGGCCAATTCTTCGATTCTTTTTTGAATACGCTCTGAGCCAATAAACTTTTCAAAAGTTTTGTCCTTTATGGTTACCTCTGTCATAATCGTTTCAAGTGCTCTAAATTATTCAATTTTTTTGGTTTTGAAGCCTCTGTTAGACAGATTACTTTTTTTAAGATTTGAGTTTTTTGAAGTATCATTGCATACTCCAGATATATGAAGAAATTAAATATGCAACATTCTACGCTCGGCATTTTAGGAGGCGGGCAATTGGGTAAAATGTTGTTGCAAAAGGCAGCAGATTATAATATAACTTCTTGGGTACTTGATCCGGATGAAAATGCTCCAGCACGATTTTTATGTAATAATTTTATTATAGGCGATTTTCGAAATTACGATGATGTTTACGCTTTTGGTAAGCAAGTAGATGTACTCACCATAGAGATTGAACAAGTTAATGTTGATGCTTTGGATCATTTGTCGAGTGAAGGGTTGATTATTCATCCTCATCCATCCATAATAAGATTAGTTCAGGACAAAGGACTTCAAAAAGAGTTTTATCAGAAGCATAATATTCCAAGTCCTTCATTTAGATTAATCAACAACAAAAGCGAGTTGAGTTCAGTTGAAGATTTTCCTGTTGTTCTCAAGCAAAGAACGATGGGTTATGATGGAAAGGGAGTAATGGTTCTAAAGAATAAGGCGGATGTTTCAGCAGCATTTGATCAGCCTGCTCTGCTTGAAAAAATGGTGGATATTAAGAAAGAAATATCCGTGATTGTTGCACGAAATGCTTCTGGTCAATCGATGGTATATCCTGCTGTTGAAATGGAATTCAACCCTGAAGCTAATTTAGTTGAATATTTATTCTCGCCTTCTGACATCAGTGAAGAACAAAAAACAAATGCAGGTGCTATAGCTGTTAAATTAGCTGAGCTTTTAGATTTAACCGGAATATTGGCCGTTGAGATGTTCATCGACCAATCGGGTGAGGTATCGGTAAATGAAATTGCTCCTCGTCCACATAACAGCGGACATCATACAATTGAAGCAAACATTACTTCACAGTTTGAACAACTATTAAGAGCTATTTTTGATATGCCCTTAGGAGATGCAGGCTCCATACATCCTTCAGTAATGATTAATCTATTAGGGGAGAAAGGCTATGAAGGAGAAGCTGTATATGAAGGCATTGAAAGCGTTTTGTCGATGCGCTCAGTATACGTACATTTATATGGCAAAAAAGTGACAAGACCTTTTAGAAAAATGGGTCACATAACTGTAACTGGAAGTGATTTGAAAGCATTGAGAAAAATTGCGAATGAAATAAAAGAAGTACTTAAGATTAAAGCATAATTAATGGCAAAGAATAAACAAGTTTTGGTAGGTATCATCATGGGATCAAAGAGCGACCTGAGTGTAATGCAAGCCGCTTCGGATATTTTAAATGATTTTAAAATTGAGCACGAAATTTCTATTGTTTCCGCACATCGAACTCCAGACCGTATGTTTTCTTATGCGCGCAGAGCAAAGAGCAGAGGGATTAAAGTAATAATTGCCGGAGCCGGAGGAGCAGCACATCTTCCGGGCATGGTTGCTTCGGTTACTCCTTTGCCCGTTATAGGAGTGCCAGTCAAATCATCAAACTCTATTGATGGTTGGGATTCATTGTTGAGCATTGTTCAGATGCCCAATGGAGTTCCGGTTGCTACGGTGGCCATAAATGCGGCTCAAAATGCCGGTATATTGGCTGCTCAGATCCTGTCGGTTTCTGATGCAAGGTTGTCGGAAAAAGTATCTCGTTTTAAAAGAAATTTAAAAACAAAAGTTTTAAAGTCAGATAAAGAAATACAAAAAAAATGAAATGGGTTTTTCCATTAATATTGTGTTTGATAGGCAACAATGTGTTTGCTGGTGGTGATGAACCATTAACTTCTCCTCATTCAACGTCTATGGGCCTTAGTGGAGCAACTCATCAAGGCATATGGTCTTCGTTTCATAATCAAGCCGGACTGAGTCAGCAGATAAATGGATTTGAATTTGCCTTAACACATCAATCAAGATATTTTATTAACTCCATTTCTCAACAAGGTCTTGCTTTGGCTATGCCTTTCCAAGATAAATCTGTAATGGCACTGAGTTTTACACGCTTTGGTTATGAGTTCTACAATGAGCAAAAAGCAGGGTTGGCCTATGCACGAAATTTTGGAGACAAGGTTTCGGCTTCGCTGCAGTTTGATTACTTGCTTTTAAATATAAGTGAGAACTACGGAAAGAGAAGTGCATTTACTGTTGAAGCAGGATTACAAGCAAAGCTTACGGATAAGTTGTTATTGGGAATGCATGCTTACAATCCTTTGGCAAGCAAAGTGGCAGATTTTAATGAAGAGAAAGCGCCTGTTATTATAAGTGGTGGATTAAGATATTTTGCTAGCGATAAAGTGAACGTACTACTTGAAGGCAGCAAAGATTCAGACTATCCGGCAAGTGTTAGTGCAGGCATCGAGTATCATATCACGGAGCCATTAATTATTCGTAGTGGCATCTCAACCCAGTCCACACTATTCACTTTTGGTGCATCCATTCTGCTTAGCAATATCAGTATAGATGTCGCTGCTGCTTATGATCAGATCTTAGGATTCAGTCCTCAAATTGGTATCAGCTATGGTCGATCGGCTAAGAAATAGGGTTCGCATTTTTCTCTTTGCGGCATTTTGTTGCCTTTCCTTTTTTGCTGTGGCGCAAGAAGATACCGATCAGATTAAATCGGATGCAAAAACAGAAGAGAATCTTGAAAATGTTGCGGAACAACTGGGAGAAGATGCAGACTTGAGTGAGCTGATTCGATACAGACAATTAACATTAGCCAATAAGTTAAACATCAATAAAGCGGAAGCAGAAGATCTAACTCCTTTATACTTATTGTCAGATATTCAAATTGGAAATTTGATTTTACACCGATCTAAGCATGGGAAACTGTTGGCACTAGAAGAATTGCAAAGCATTGAAGGATTTGATTTACAAACCATCGAAGCTTTGTTGCCTTATGTAAGTGTAAATGAGAGCGATTTCTTTATCGAACATTGGTCTGATATTTGGCGAAGAGGCAAGCACCAATTTACCCTTCGATACGAACAAGTATTGGAAGATAAACAAGGTTATATTTTGCATCGAGAAGACGAAACAGGGGAGAAGGGATATTTGGGCGATGCTTCGAAATTATATGCGCGATACCGGTTTACATTAGGTCGGAAATTGAGTTATGGGATAACGGCTGAAAAAGATCCGGGTGAAGAATTTTTTGCCGGGACTCAAAGTCAGGGATTTGATTTTTATTCAGCACATGTATTTGTAAGAGATATATCTTTTGTAAAATCCATTGCATTGGGTGATTATCAGGCAAGCTATGGGCAAGGATTAGTTTTATGGTCGGCTTTAGCATTTGGTAAAGGATCGGATCTGAGTTCTATAAAGAGAAATCCAATGGGCATAGCTCCTTATACAAGTGTCAATGAAGCTTTGTTCAGAAGAGGGGCAGCGGCATCCATTCAAAAAGGTAAATGGTCATTAGATGTTTTGTATTCCAATAAAAATTGGGATGCTAATGTAATAGCATCCGATACCAGTGAAGCCACGGATGAATTATTTGTTTCATCATTGGGTGAAGATGGATATCACAGAACGAAATCAGAAATAGAAGATAAGGATGCCATACAGGAGCAAATGCTTGCTTCGCACCTTGCATTTCGAAACAAACGATTCACAGCAGGATTTACCATTGCTCAACATGTATTTGATGGCAAGCTCAATCCCGGAAGTCAGTTATATAATATAGATTATTTCAGAGGGGATGAGCTATTGAACTATTCAGTAGATTATAATTATGTATTTAAAAATATAAATCTCTTTGGCGAATTGGCTCAAAATAAAAAGGGTTCTATCGCTTATACGGGAGGTGCTTTAATCAGCCTTGGTCAATATATCAATTGGGTATTGTTATACAGAAACATTGATATGGCATATAACTCCTTTCTAGTAAATAGTATTCGTGAGAGCAGTAATGGAGGAGAGTCCGGAATATTAAATGGCATTACCATTAAACCTTCATCGCAATGGCAGTTGAGTGCCTATTTCGATATGTTTCAGTTTCCATGGTTGCGCTATCAGGTAAATGCACCCTCCATCGGTTACGAGTATTTGTTCCAAATTGATTACAAACCTTCACGTAAAGTTTTATTGTATGCCAGAATAAAAGAACAAGACAAAAAAGCGAACAGCAGTGATGATGAAGACGAGTCGATTGATTATCTGGTCTCAGAAAAAAGTAGTCAACTTAGGTTGCATGCAAGCTATCAGGTTCATCCTAACTTTTCTTTAAAAACACGCATGGAAAGAATACGCTATCAAAAGGAAAGTAAAGATGAAAATGGATATGTCTTTTATCAAGACTTTTCGTATGAAAAACTTGGCTCACCCTTTTCGCTAACCCTGCGATATGCCCTTTTCGATTCTCCATCATACGATTCAAGAGTGTATGCTTATGAAAATGATGTTCCGGGGGCCTATTCAATTCCCGCGTATTATCACAAAGGAGCCCGATACTATGCTTTGGTGAAGTACAGAATACGCAAAGGGATGAGCATTTGGGGCAGGTATTCTGTATTTAATTATTTTAATCGAGATTTAATTGGTAGTGGAAATGAAGCTATTGATGGGAATATAAAGTCTGATATCAAGGCCGTTCTGAGAATAGATTTTTAATCTATTTAAAAATCTGAAATCCATTCTTTTTGAGTTGTTGAATAAAATCGGGATATGATTTTGTTACGGAGTTGTACTCATCAATTTCTATTTCTTCAAACACCGAACTGAACAGCATTAATGCCATAATAATTCTATGATCTCCATGTGAGCTAAAGGCTCTAATGGGCTTGTGCAATCCACTTCCATCAACTTTTAGACTATATTGATCTGCATTTTCACACAACACCCCACATTTATTTAACTCCGTTTGTAAGGCTACTATTCTATTTGATTCTTTGTGTTCTAATGTGTTCAGACCTTTAAACAAAACCTTTTGTTTGAGAGCGGCCGCAAGACAAATTAAGACAGGAGCTAAATCAGGGGTATCCATCAAATCATATTCGTCTTTAAGCTCAATGCTTGAATCATCTCTTTCTACTATCAAATTATTCTCACTTAAATTAACCGTTAATCCTGCGTCCTGTAGAAGAGCGGCAATAAATTTATCTCCTTGTATGCTGTTTTTGAAATGCCCATGTATGCTGAGTTCATGACGAGGTAATAATGCACAGTAAGCCAACCAAAAAGCTGCACTACTCCAATCGGATTCTATTTGAATGGAATCACCAACATAATGGCCTTTCGAAATTTTGATGCATTGTCCATCTATAATTATATCTATACCCAATGTGCGCATCATTGAAGCGGTCATTTCAACATAAGGCTTAGAGACTAATGTATCTTTTAAGTGTATGCTAAGGCCATCTTTTAAATAGGGAGCAATCAACATCAGAGAAGTGATAAACTGACTGCTTAAATCAGCTTTTATACTTAATGAGTTTCCCGATAAAGTTGTACCACAAATTTGAACAGGTGGAAAACCTTCATGGATCATACATTCAACATCAGCTCCCAACTCATTGAGTGCTTCAACCAATGGACCAATAGGACGCAAACTCATTTGCTTACCTGTATGAATTATGCAATTGGAAATTCTAAGCGCGGCATAAGCAAGAAAAAAACGAAAACTTGTTCCCCCGTCTCCGGTATGAATAAACACTCCATCGGAATGGGCGAGGGCTTGTTGTAATTCAGTGGTGTCTTTCGATTCAGATAAATTGTAAATGGGTATACTATTGTTGCTCAATGCTTGAATGATCAAAGCACGAGCACTCATGCTTTTTGAATAGGGAACATCAACAAAGAAACGTTTGAATGAAGAATCAAATTTTATTCTCATCCTTTTTGATATTAGTCAACATCAGTTTCATGTGATCAAATGCCATTTGAATTTCATTTAGGGCAATAGGAACATTTGTTTTAATTGTGCCAATGGAAACGGGTAAAGAAAATTGAATTTTATCATTTTCTTTTTTCTTATCATTCAATAAATAAGGAATTAATGAATCAAACGAAAGATCGCTAATATTAATTAAGCGACAATGTTGAGAAAGAATTTTAAAAACCCTTTGTGATTCAGAAAATCCAAGATGCTTTTCAGATAAAATGTTTTCCGATAGCATACCTAATGCTATAGCTTCGCCATGCAGAACATATGACTCTCTATTCATGCAGGCACTTTCAATGGCATGACCTATGGTGTGTCCATAATTCAACTTTTTTCTTTCTCCACGATCGAATAAATCTTTTTGAGTGATCTTTAATTTTAATCGAACACACTTTTGAATCACTGAGATACTAGGAATTCCATTTGAAGAAATCTGTTCAATTTCTGATAAAAGTTCATTACCATCAATTACTCCATGCTTAATAATTTCAGCCATTCCATTTTGTAAATGAACAGTGCTTAGGCTTTTTAAAAACACCGGATCGATATATACGCGCAGTGGTTCATTGAATGAGCCGATTAGATTTTTGTGTTGTTCAAAGTTGATGCTTGTTTTGCCGCCAAATGAAGCATCCGCCATAGACAATAGGGTAGTAGGAACATTAATAAAAGACATACCTCTTTTATAAACCGAAGCAGCAAAGCCTCCCAAGTCGCAAACCACGCCTCCTCCACAATTGATCAAAACATCATCTCTTGTAGCTTGCATGTTTAGCAGATACTTCCAAACCTTTTCGCAGGATTGAAGATTTTTATGATGATCACCGGGAGCTATGATTACATAAGGTGCTCTTTGTAAGAAGGGAACATGAGAAGTAAGAATCGGATAAGTAAAGCGAAATGTGTTCTCATCCATTAAAATAAAAACCCTGGAATTATTTTTAATTAAGTAAGATTGAAGATGTTGTAAAACGCTTTCGCCAACCAACACAGAAGTTTCCTGACTTTTTGCGTTTTCGGCTATAGTCATGCTTTTTGATTTTCAGAAGTATTGGCTTCAATATTTTTAGGACTGCTCGACATAACGGAACTTTGTTGTTCAATACTCTCGGTGTGAATAATGCTGTACAATTTTTCTAGAAATTCTTTGCTCAATTGTTGTTCCATGCCTAATCGGGTTCGGGTTTCCATAATCTCTTTCCATCGTTGAGGTTGATAGATGGTTATGTTATTTTTCACTTTATAAGAGCCAATAGCACGAGCTACTTTCATTCGTTTTGCTAAAGTATTGATTACTTCTTGATCGATCTCGTCTATCTGATCTCTAAGATCTTCTAGCTTACTTAATTCAAAAACATCTTCAGTGGTAAGTTTTCGGATAATTAACTGCTTTCGAAATTGTGCAAATTCATCAAATGATAATTGCTGCTTTGCATCAGAAAGTGCAGTATCCGGTTGTGGATGAACTTCAATCATCAATCCATTGAAATTTAAATCCATTGCAATTTGTGATACAAATGGAACCATACTTCTTTTTCCGGTGATATGGCTAGGATCGCAAATCAAAGGGATCTCCGGTAGTCTTCGTTTTAGTTCTATTGGAATTTCCCAATTCGGTTTGTTACGATACGTTTTATTCTCATAGCTTGAAAAACCTCTATGGATGGCTGCTACTTGCTTGTTTCTACTTTTATAAATTCGTTCAATGGCACCTTGCCACAAGTCTAAATCCGGGTTGACAGGATTTTTTATCAAAACAGGAATCTTTACTCCATTCAGTGCATCAGCAATTTCTTGAATTAGGAATGGATTTACCGAAGTTCTAGCTCCAATCCAAATCACATCACATTCTTGTTTCAATACTTCATCTACATGCTCTGCTTTTGCAACTTCAACCGCAAATGGCATATTGATTTCGCTTCGCATCTCATTCAACCAGCCCAACGCTTCAATTCCATGCCCTTCAAATGAATTAGGGCGGCTTCTGGCTTTCCATACGCCTGCTCGCAAAAGTGAAACACCTTGACTTTTCAGAAACAAAGCACTCGACATGATTTGTTCTTTGCTCTCAGCCCCGCATGGGCCTGCAATCAAGAAAGGTCTGTTTTTAACCTCATTTGAAAACAAAGTTGAAATGGTATTGGCTGGATGCTCTATCATTTGATGACAAAAATAAGTCTTTTCTTAACGTTTGCCTTCTAAATATTGTTTTTTAAGATTCGGCTCAAACCTCTATTTTTTTACATTTGTATCGTTAAGTTTCATATACGTTATAGTGACCTCAATAAAAGCTGCAGAATCATTTCGCATCGATTTTTCCAATACCGCTATTGCATTTGGTGCCCGATCCGACAAATCAATTAAAAGAGCATATTGGCTTTTTTCAATGATTAAATATAATTGGATTGTAAAGACGGGTCCGATACTGGTAAATCTGGGGTTTCGTCTTCGATTGCCTATTGAAGGATTGATTCGGAAAACGGTGTTCCGACATTTCTGTGGCGGTATTAGTATTAATGATTGTGATAAAACAATTGCAAGATTGGCTTCTGAAAATATTGGCAGCATATTGGATTACTCAGTTGAAGGCGCAGACGATGAAAAACTCTTTGATCAAACAGCCGATCAAATTATCCAAACAATTGAAAAAGCAAAAGGGAATAAATCTATTCCATTTGCAGTTTTCAAAGTAACAGGAATTGCACGCAATGCCATATTGGAAAAAGTAAGTAAAAAAGAACCACTTTCTGAAAGCGAGAAATTTGAATACGATCGATTGGTTTTTCGGTTTAACGCCATTTGTGAATCAGCTTCAAAATGCAGTGTTCGGTTGTTTGTAGATGCAGAAGAATCGTGGTTGCAAAATGCAATTGATGATTTGACAGAACTTATGATGATGGAATACAACAAGTCGGAAGTGATAATTTTCAATACCATTCAATTGTATAGGCACGATCGTTTGGAGTATTTGAAACAGGGAGTAAAGAATGGAATGGAAAAAGGCTACAAACTGGGATATAAGTTGGTTAGAGGGGCTTATATGGAAAAGGAAAGAGAACGTGCAAAAGATAAAAACTATCCTTCGCCTATACATGTTGATAAGAATGCTGTAGATATAGATTATAATGAGGCGCTAAAATTTTGTTTGGATCATATTCAACATACTTCTATTTGTGCTGGCACCCATAATGAAGAAAGCAGCTTGATACTTGCAAAGATGATGCAAGAAAAAAATATAAGCATTGATCATCATCATGTTTGGTTTTCACAATTATTAGGCATGAGTGATCACATTTCAGTCAATATGGCATATGCAGGATTTAATGTTGCAAAGTATGTTCCTTATGGTCCTGTTAAATCAGTTTTGCCTTATCTGTTTCGAAGAGCTGAAGAAAATACATCCATTAAAGGACAAACCGGAAGGGAACTTCAGTTGTTAAAGAAAGAAATGAAAAGAAGAAATTTGTTTACGTTCTAGTTTGTATTGATGAAAAATATTTTTTCTATAGAACATAGAAAATTGAATCTTCTTATTTTTGTAATAAACATATTTAAACTTAAAAATAGTTTTTGAATCGTATGAGTAATTCAACCAAACAGTTAGAAAAAGTAGTTATAAAATTTGCTGGAGATAGTGGTGATGGCATGCAGTTGACCGGAACACAATTTACTCAAACAGCAGCTTTGTTTGGAAATGATATAAGCACCTTTCCTGATTTTCCCGCTGAGATAAGAGCACCCCAAGGTACATTGGCAGGCGTTTCAGGTTTTCAACTTCATTTCGGAAGCGTAAATATTTATTCACCAGGCGATGCTTGTGATGTATTAGTTGCTATGAACGCTGCCGCCCTCAAAGCAAATTTACGTTCGCTCAGCGAAACGGGAATTATTATTGCGAATGTCAGTGGATTTGATGCAAAAAATTTACGCTTAGCCGGATATGCCGATGGAGATAATCCGATTGAAAACGGATCATTAAGTAAGTATCAGTTGATTACTATGGATGTTACCAAAATGACCCGTAATGCATTGAATGAATCCGGTCTTGGTACTAAAGAAATTGATAGGGCTAAAAATATGTTTGTCCTTGGTTTTTTATATTGGATGTACCAACGACCATTAGAAAACACTGTTCGTTTTATTGAAGAAAAATTTACCAAGAAGCCCGATATACGAGACGCTAATTTAAAAGTGCTAAAGGCAGGATATTACTATGGTGATACTACAGAAACATTCACCACCCGTTTTCAGGTAAATCCGGCCACGATGAAACCCGGAGTGTATAGAAACATAATGGGCAATCAAGCTACTGCAATGGGTTTGATTGCAGCCGGTGAACTTTCAGGACTTTCTATTTATTACGGAACCTATCCCATTACTCCTGCATCGGATATTTTGCATGAACTCAGTAAACACAAAAACTTTGGTGTGAAAACGTATCAGGCAGAAGATGAAATTGCAGCTATTTGTGCTTCCATTGGAGCCTCATTTGGTGGGTCTTTTGGAGTGACAGCATCATCAGGGCCAGGTATTGCATTGAAAGGAGAAGCCATGGGCTTAGCCGTTATGCTAGAGCTTCCGCTTTTGGTTATCAATGTTCAAAGAGGTGGCCCTAGCACTGGATTGCCAACTAAAACTGAGCAGAGCGATTTGATGCAAGCCTATTATGGAAGAAATGGCGAAGCCCCAATGCCTATTGTAAGTGCTTCATCACCTTCCGATTGTTTTGAATCGGTTATAGAGGCGTGCCGATTGGCGATTGAATTTATGACTCCCGTAATATTTCTAAGTGATGGGTACATTGCCAATGGAGCTGAACCTTGGAAATTTCCGGATGCCTCCTCTTTGAATCCGATTAGGTTTTCTTTTGCTAAAGAATATAATGGTGAGAATACTTATCTGCCTTATAAAAGGAATGAAAAGTTAGCACGACCATGGGCCATACCTGGTACTCCAGGATTGGAACACCGCATTGGAGGATTAGAGAAACAAGATGAAACGGGTAATGTAAGTTACGATCCGGAGAACCATGAGAAGATGGTTAACTTACGTGAAGCCAAGATTGAAGGTATTGCCAAACATATTCCAAAACAAAAAGTTGATACCGGAAATGAAAAGGGAAAACTATTGGTACTCACTTGGGGCTCATCATATGGTATTACTAAAAGTGCCGTACTCAAAGCGCGTGCTGAGGGATTGGATGTTTCACATACCCACCTAAGATATTTGAAACCTTTCCCCGAAAATTTAGGGGAGATCTTATACAGTTTTGAGAAAGTTTTAATGCCGGAAATGAATAGAGGTCAATTGGTACGAATCATCAGAGATAAATACATGGTTCCTGCAATTGCATATAACAAAGTACAAGGAATGCCCTTCTCCGTTTCGGAAGTCTTAGAAAAAATTAAAGAACAGTTTTAATCGAACAATCATGAGCCAAACTATTGAAAGTAAAAAAGAATATACCTCAAAAGAATTAAGCACCGATCAGGAAGTAAGATGGTGTCCTGGTTGTGGTGATTACTCCATCCTCAAACAAGTACAAACCATTGTTCCTGAGTTTGGAATACCAAGAGAAAACCTGGTTTTTATTTCAGGTATTGGATGCTCCTCACGTTTCCCATACTATATGGAAACCTATGGAATGCATAGCATTCATGGAAGAGCCACAACTTTTGCTACAGGACTAAAATCGAGTCGACCTGAGTTATCGGTTTGGATTGTGAGTGGTGATGGGGATAGTATGTCAATTGGTGGAAATCATTTTATTCATTTGCTCAGAAGAAATTTAGATGTCAATCTCCTTCTGTTCAACAATCAAATCTATGGTTTAACCAAAGGGCAATATAGCCCTACTTCAGAAACAGGAAAAGTAACCAAGTCAACTCCAATGGGCAGTATTGATCACCCATTTAATCCTTCGGCACTGGCTTTGGGAGCAGATGCAACATTTGTAGCAAGAAGTATGGATCGTGATCCGAAGCACATGCAAGAGCTATTGCGTAGATCCTATCATCATAAAGGAGCTAGCTTTTTGGAAATTTATCAGAATTGCAATGTATTCAACGATGGTGCATTTTTTATCTATACCGATAAGGAAACTAAAAAAGCTGAAGCATTATTTGTGGAAAACAATAAGCCACTGGTATTTGGAGCTAATGATGAAAAAGGAATTTTGTTAGATGGCTTTAAACCTGTAGTAGTTAATCTCACAGAAGGAAAATACACAGCCGATGATCTTTGGATACATGATGAACGCGATCGTGTAAAGGCCGGCATTTTAAGTCGATTTTTTGATGACCCTAAAATGGAAAATCATTTCCCTCGACCTTTTGGAGTTTTTTATGTGAGTGACCGTTCTTGTTATGAAGATGAATTGAATAAGCAAATTTCTAAAGCGATAGAATTAAAAGGTAAAGGAAATCTTAATGCATTAATCAGAGGTAAAGAGGTTTGGGAAATAGCAGGTTAATCTTAGCTATATTGGTTTTCTTGCTTTCGGTTAGTACTGCTTACGGTCAAACGGAGTTTATCCATCATCATAAAAACCTTGTCAAACTAAAATCCGATAAAGATTTAGACATACGTGTACTTTATTCTGATAGTCTTCAGTCGACTTTTTATATCAGCATAAAAAAAGAAGTAGCAGCACATTTCCATGCAAGTCATTGCGAAACAGTTTATGTTTTATCTGGAAAAGGAATGATGATGTTGAACGATTCAGTTTTTAAAATCAATAAAGGTTCGTTAATATTTATTCCACAAAACACGCCTCACTCAGTGCGAGTATTGGGCAAAAAACCTTTAAAAGTGATGAGTATTCAATCGCCTCATTTCGATGGAACGGATCGTATCTGGATTAAGCCTTAATTATTCTTCCATCCATTCTTGTGAAGTTCTGTACACAGTTCCTTTAAATAGAGCAACAATAGTTTCATCATTCTTCCGAATGACTACTTCATAAACACCTATTTTGTTGCTTTTGTGTTTTTCAATTGCTTCAGCAAAAATATTATCACCTTCTTTCAAAGCAACCAAATGAGAAATTGAAGTTTCTACACTCACGCTTTTTCTTCCATGACTGTTAGAAGCAAATGCCAGTGCACTATCTGCTAACGCATAACAGATTCCTCCATGTGCAATTAGAAATCCGTTGAGCATTTCTTTCCGTATTTGCATTTTCAATTTACAATAGCCCTCCGAAGTTTCTAACACTTCAATACCTAACCACTGACTAAAACTATCATTGTTAAACATGGCACTAATGACCCCTTTGGCTGTTATTATTCGTTTTCCCATGGTCCTTTTTTTAATTTGTATTTTACATCTAATCAACACGATCGCTGTTCATAACTACCTTGTACTATTTTAATAGTATCTACTCATCCTCTTAAATTTGTAGTACATCAAATTTAAAAAAATCTAATTTCGAAATGGCGAGAGGTAAAAACATTCAAACAAATTTAGATGATCAACAAAATATTCTAAATAGAGTTGATTATTCATCTGATCAAGGAGTAAGAGAAAATAGTTTATTTGATGACAAAGCTCCTTCAAAGAAGAATAAAATTTCAAAAACTGAATTAAACAAAAGTATTATGAAACTGGATGAAAAACTTAGCACACTTTCTTCAGTAGTAGGCGAAGAAGAACTTATGTTTTCACAAACTGAAGATTTAAAAAGTTTCGAAGAAGAAACTCAAATACAATATGATGAGGACATTCAGCAATACAATAGTTTGTTGGGTGAGTTGAACGAAGCCGTTAAATCTCTTTCTCAAAAGAGAGTGAAACTATTTAAAAAAGTGCCTTCTTCAAAAATCAAGAGTTAGTAATTAAATTATTGTAACATCCCCTTTTCTGAATAAAAATTATGAGTGAAGTATTGAAAGATGCAAAGTCCAAACACGAACAAGTGTTGGAATTGATTGATCAAGTTTCAACTATAGCTAGTCAGCTTGGTATTGCCCATTTAACCACAGAAGATTATGAGTTGGACGGGCGAAAAATATGTGTGAACGGAAGCGATTTGCTCAATTTCGGGTCATGTAGTTATTTGGGCTTAGAGCTCGATTACCGATTAAAAGCTGGAGCTATTGATGCCGCGCAACGCTATGGAACTCAGTTTTCATCATCCCGTGCATATGTTTCGGTTACCCTCTATAGCGAAGCTGAGGATTTGTTTAGAAAAATATTTAATAAACCTGTTATTCTTGCACCAACGGTAACACTTGGACACCTATCCAATATTCCAGTGTTGGTTGGTGATAATGATGCCATGATATTGGATAGCCAAGTTCACGATTGTGTACAGATGGCTACTACTCTCGTGAAAGCACGTGGTGCGCATTTGGAAGTAGTTCGCCATAACAATATGGAATATCTTGAATCGCGCATCAAAAAGTTATCAGAAACACACGATAAGGTGTGGTATATGGTAGACGGTGTATATTCAATGTATGGTGACTTATGTCCGTTAAAAGATCTGGAACAACTAATGAACAAGTACGAGAAGTTTCATTTGTATGTGGATGATTCTCATGGAATGAGTTGGGCAGGAAAAAATGGAAGCGGACATGTATTAAGTCAAATTAATTTTCATCGCAAATTATATTTGGTAACCGGATTGGCTAAAGCTTTTGGTGCAGCAGGTGGAGTACTTGTTTTCCCTGATGAAGAATCAAGAAGACTGGTAAAGAATTGTGGTCGAACTTTAATATTTAGTGGACCCATTCAACCACCAACATTAGGAGCTATAATTGCATCTGCTAGAATCCACCTAAGCAATGAGATTTATGACTTGCAGAGAAATCTACAAGAACGTATTAAGTTTTTCAATGCAACAGCTAAATTGTATGACTTACCATTAATTGGCGAATCAAACTCTCCGATTACTTTTATTGGTGTAGGTAAACCTGCTGTTGGTTACAACATGATCAAGCAGTTGTTGGATTTGGGATATTATACCAACCTCTCTGTTTTTCCAACGGTTCCATATAAAAATACAGGCCTTAGGTCTGTTATCAATGTTCATCATACGTTTGAGGATATTGAAATTTATCTAAAGACGATGGCCGAAATATTACCCGTAGTATTGAAAGAATCAGATTCTGATATAAGCGATATATATAAGGCTTTTAAAATGACACCCCCGCAGAAAAGTAAATAATTTGTGTGATTATTTCAGTAGCAACAAAAAAGCCCGCAATTAATTGCGGGCTTTTTTTATAAGATAATGCTAAATGCATTAAATTGAATAATTATATTGAACTTGTAACGGTGTTTATTATTAAAAGAACACTCCAAGCTGCAATCCTATATTATTAGGTACCGCTTTAAAGTTCTTGTCTTCAAATAAGTCTATAAAGCCATTGTTGTAGAAGATAGCGCTATACAAATTGGTCTTACCACTGATATTATATTCCATTCCGGCAGTAAACTGAAGAGAAATATTGAATCGGGTAACATCTTTAATGATGCTTTTGTCTTCTTCCTTAACACCAGCTACATCAATATCTGTACGTGCTTTAATCACATAGCCCGGTGTAAAACCAAGTTGCCCAAAAAATCGCATATAGCCAACTTCATTTGTTTTAAGTTTAATGGCCACCGGAACTTCAATATATTGAATATTATAACTTGCTTTTGCGGTTGTACTATCGATGGTACTTTTTAGTTTTCCTCCCCTATAATTAATATCAAGCCCTGTAGCAATAGTGTAATTTTCAGCGAAATTATAATCGGCCATCACACCATAAGCAAATAAAAGTTTCATACCATCGCTCTCCAAACCTTTAGTATCACTCTTGAGCCATGCTGCCTGAGGTGAAATTTTAAATCCAAATCGCAATTTTTCACTTTGACCATTACTAAAAAACGGTAAGCATACTATGCTTACAATTAACAACAAACTATTAGTTTTGTCTTTCATGAGTTTATTAAATTTTAATATTGTTAAATCTAAATGCCGTTTTCGGCTGTGCAAATATATTTTAATTTTTCCTCTCTTTCTCCTGAGTGCATGTACGAATAATCCATTTCTTATTGACACTTCCAATATTTCTATTCCTTTTGAACTACATCGTTTTGACAAAAAACTCTTTGAAAAGTCACATTATAGCCAAGAGGAATTTGTTGCTCTACAATCTGAATTTGGTAGTTTTCTTGACGTTTACCTTAACAATGTAGTTCGTTTGAGCGACTCTAATGATAGTCTTACCCTGCATAGTTTGAATGCGTTTATTTCGGATGTAGATATAAAAACAATTACTCAAACAACTCAAAAAGAATTTCCTACTCTAAAAGGGAATGATGAAAAATTGCATCAAGCCTTTAAGCACTATGCGTATTATTTTCCGGAGTCAACAATTCCGAAATTTATAACCTTTATTTCCGCATTTAATTATCAAACAATTGCAACAGATTCAGTGCTGGGTATTGGGCTCGATATGTACTTGGGGAGTGAGTGCAACTTTTATCCTTCATTAGGAATACCCAATTTTGTGATTCGAAAACTTTCTCATCATTATATGGCAAGCGATGCTATGCGCGGTTGGCTTCAAACAGAATTTACTGAAGATAGTCTGCCTTTTCAAATGTTACCAAGAATGATCTATCATGGTAAAATTCAATATGCTCTCAGAGCTATGTTTCCTACCGAAGAGGATACAATATTATCTGGATATAGTAAGGAACAACTAGAGTGGTGCTACAACAATGAATATAATATTTGGACTTTCTTAGTTGAGAATAAATGGCTCTACAACAATCAACCCTCAGAATATTTTAAGTTCATAACAGATGCAGCAAGTACCAATGGATTGCCAAAAGAGTCGCCCGGGAGAATAGGAGTATTTATTGGGGAGCAAATTGTGAAGGCCTATATGAAGAAAAATGAGAACATTACCTTAGCACAATTGATGGTACAAAACGATGCCCAAAAAATATTAATTGATTCGGGATATAAACCCAAAAAATAATACTACAATGAATAAAACGTCTGATATAAATATTAGAGTCACCTTAAATGAAAGCAAGCATCCTGAGAAAATTCAATGGCATGCGGATGATAGTGGTGTTGAAGGTTTGCACGAAAGTAAAGCAATGATCTTGTCGCTTTGGGATGATAAAGCAGCATCCAGCATGAGAATTGATTTATGGACAGGAGATATGATGGTCGCGGACATGCAAAGATTCTTTTATGAGACTTTATCTACTTTAGCCGATACATATAAGAACGCAACCAATGATGAGTCGTTGAGTAATGAACTAAAGAAAACAGCAAATCTGTTTGCACAGAGTAACCCACAAGAAATTAAGTGAACGCTTTGCTAAAAAAAATAATTGGGAAGTTTGGATTGGAATTAAGAAGGACCAATCCTAAACCACTATTGAATCTTTATAATGCTTACACACCTTCAGAGATTGAAGAGAAGCGGTTTTATAATTTAGGTGCTGGAAGTTTCTCACATCCCTATTGGACGAACATTGATAAAAAAAGCGAATGGTATAAGGGCTATGCCAAAGTTCCTTTTATTGAATACGATTTATTTTCACTTCAACCCTTACCTATTGCAGCAAAATCGGCAAGCATCATATACTGCAGTCATACCTTAGAGCATGTAAACGATGCGTCTGTGAAACACCTTCTGTCAGAAGCTTATAAAGCCCTAAAGCCCGGAGGATATTTGCGTATTATAACTCCCAACATTGAACTGCAATATAGAGCATATGTTGAGAATGATCGGGATTATTTCTTTTGGATCGATTCATATAGCGCTCCAGACGATGTTCAGCGATCTGGACTAAAGATCGGATTAGATAAAGCTTCAACTGCGCAGATTTTCCTGGAAGATTTTGCAAGCTATGCATCCGAATTGCCAGTCAAGGGATCGGAGAAAAGAATTAGTGACGATGAACTAAAAAAGCTATTTGAAACGAAGACTTTTGAAGAAGCTTTAAATCATTGTACTGCTCTTTGTTCTATTGATTTGCAAAAACAAAGTCCACAAAATCACATAAATTGGTTTAGCGAAAGAAAGCTAAGAAGAATGCTTCAGGAAGCCGGTTTTCAAAAAATTTATCAGTCAGCTTATGGACAAAGTCATTGTTCACCTTTGCGCGACATCAATTTTTTTGATACCACATTACCTAAAGTGTCATTGTACATGGAAGCCGTTAAGTAATTCATCGATTTTTTTGATATCGGCTGTAAATGTCAATATTATCTTTAATGAAATTCAAAATCATATCTGCTCCGATTTTTTTTGAAGCTGAACTGATAAATATTGGCGGAAGTGCTTCCCAATTTTCGAGGATCATTTCTTCGTATGCTTGAATGGATCTTTCCAATGGAACCTTTTTAAGTTTATCCGACTTAGTAAACACAACGGCAGCAGGAACATTCCACTCTGCCAATTGGTCCAACATCATCATGTCACTGTCCATTGGGCTTACATTTATGTCCATAAGTACAAAAGCACAAACTAAATTTTTTCTCTTTTGTAAATATTCCGCCTGGGTTTTTTCCCACTTACTTCTGAGTTTCTTCGATCGTTTGGCATAACCATATCCAGGCATGTCAACCAAATACCATTGCTTGTTAATCAAAAAGTGATTGATCATTTGTGTTTTACCAGGTGTGGAAGAAACCAATGCCAAACTTTTTCTATTGAGTAAATAATTGATCAGACTTGACTTTCCAACATTTGATCTGCCTATAAATACAAACTCAGCTTTATCAGCTGAAGGACAAGTTTCATGGTCTTTGCTGCTTTGAACAAAAACTGCATCATTAATGATCATTGCGAAAAAAGTTTAGGCTGTTTTATCAAGCCATTGATGTAATACTTTATTGAATTCACTAGGTTGCTCCATCATAGGTGCATGTCCACATTTATCAATAAAAAACAGATCAGAATTAGGTAGTAAGCGATTGAATTCTTCGGCAACCTCCTTAGGAGTGATATTATCCTGAATGCCCCATATTAAACAAACCGGTTGTTTAATTTGATCAAGTTCTTTGGCCATATTATGTCGTATGGCAGACTTGGCCAAGGAAAGAATTCGAATTAATTTATTCTTATCGTTTATAATCCCAAAAACTTCATCTACTAATTCTTTACTCGCACTCTTTGGATCATAGAATGTGTATTCCACCTTTGATTTGATAAACTCGTAGTTTTCTCTTTTTGGGAAAGAATTTCCCATAGAATTTTCATATAAACCTGAACTGCCGGTTAGCGTTAGCGATGCAATATTTTCCGGATAGCTTGTGATATAAACCAGAGATACATGTCCACCAAGACTATTCCCAACCAAATGAACATTATGGTATCCTTTAAAACTAATGAAACGATGAATAAATTTTGCCAGCTCTTTTACATTCGTGTTTAAAATAGGAAGTGTATAAATAGGCATTAAAGGTATAATGACTGTGTACTTTTCCTTGAAATGATCAATCACATCAGTCCAATTGCTGAGGGCACCAAACAATCCATGCAATAAAACAAGCGGAGCTCCACTGCCTTCTTCGATATATTGAAAGTCGCCCTCCTTTTTTATTTCGTAGTTCATCGTTTGCGCATTTGCTTCAAACCTACATTATTCCAATTTATATAACAAGAAAAGCGATGACTGAAATTTTTAATCTGAATGCAAAAATGGAAGAGTATGCACACGTGTTTTTCACAATTGGTAGTTGAATGTTGAATAGAGTACAAAGTTATTATACATCCCACTTCAACATGCAGCTCAAAGGTCAATAAAATCAATCATTTGCTTAATCAAATTGTGAAGCTAAAAAACAAATCGACAAAAAGTTTTAAACAAGTGGGATAAAGTAGGGTAGAGTGGGAAATCTTTTTCTATCTTTACGCTCCAAGAGGGAAAACCCCTTAAAAACGATAGAAAACAACAATTTCTGAGGCGATCATGAGTAATTTTTTAGGAGAATTTGAATGTAAGTTGGATGCGAAGTCTCGACTTTCTATTCCGGCTGCGTTGCGTAAGTCGCTCGATCCTTCTGCTCAAGAGAAGTTTGTTGTAAACCGAGGATTTGAAAGTTGCCTTAGTTTATTTCCCTACAACGAATGGCTTAACATCAGTGCGGAGATCAACAAATTGAATCGCTACAACAAAAAGAATCGTGAGTTTATGCGCTACTTCTATAGAGGTGCAATGGAACTAAGTTTAGATGCAGCCGGAAGGTTGCTTCTGCCAAAGCGACTTATGGAATACGCGGGTATTGATAAAGAAATCATTCTCTCAGCATACAGTAACATCATTGAAGTTTGGGACAAGAGCAAGTTTGACAACCTGCTAACTAAAGAGCCGGAAGATTTTGCAAACCTGGCAGAGGAGGTTATGGGTGGAAATAAAAATGATGAGCAAGGGATATCATAATCCTGTGATGTTGTGTGAGTGTATAGAATCACTGGCGATTAAAAATGATGGGATTTATGTTGATGTGACATATGGTGGTGGTGGACATAGTAAAGCGATTTTAGATCGATTAGGAAAAAAAGGAAGGTTAATAGCTTTTGATCAAGATAAGGATGCTTTTCAAAATATGATGAACGACAATAGACTTACACTCATCCATTCTAACTTCAGGAATCTGAAGCAAGAGCTCAATAATATTGGTGTAAGTCATATCAATGGTTTATTGGCAGACTTAGGTGTTTCTTCTCATCAGTTTGACGAACCCAGCCGAGGATTTTCTTTTCGCTTTGACGAGGCGTTGGATATGCGAATGGATGCCAGTAAAGGTTTGAGTGCATCAAAATGGATTTCTAAAACAAGTGAAAGTGATATGCAGCAAGTCTTTTCTCAATATGGTGAAATAAGAAACGCAAAAACAGCAGCTAGAAATATTGCAGCGTATCGCGAAGAATTTTCCATCAGTACGAGTGGAGATTTGCTTAAGGCATTAGGAAAGTGTGTTCCTCCTAAAAAAGAAAAGCAGTATCTGGCTCAACTGTTTCAATCAATTCGAATTGCAGTTAATCAAGAGATAGAAAGTTTGAAAGAGTTATTGCTGTCGCTTGGACAGTTAATAAAATCAGAAGGAAGGTTTGTTGTGCTTACGTATCATTCTTTGGAAGATCGATTGGTGAAGCATTTTCTACAAAGCGGGAATACGGAAGGAACCATTTCAAAAGATCTATACGGAAATACAATTGGTTTAGAGTTTATGCCATTGTACAGAAAAGCGATTGGGCCTACTGAACAAGAGATAGCAATGAATCCAAGAGCGCGCAGTGCAAAACTTCGTGCAGGAATAAGAATTTAAAATGAACCAGTTTAAAGAGAAAAACGAGAGCAAAGAGAGCAAAAAAAGCACTTCATCAGCTGGTGCGCATCGATTGGTTGCTAGGGTAAACCCGTTTGGCTATCTGACAGCTCAAAACATTGTGCGCATGTTGCCTCTGTTTTTCTTTTTGGTATTTCTATCCATCATTTATATCGCCAATACCTATTCATCTGAACGTACCATTAGAGAGATCAATCAATTGAAGGATGAACTAAAAGAAATGCGTTCAGAATATCTTACAACAAAGTCGGAGTTGATGTTGATGAGCAGACAAAGTTCGGTGTTTCAGAATGTCGAGCATATGGGCATCAAAGAGTCCACCATACCACCTAAGAAAATTGAAACATTAAAACAAAATCCTGAGCATGACTGAAATTAAAAAAGACATACTCTGGAGAGTTCGTTTGGTGTTTTTAGTAATACTACTTTTTTCCGGATCTATTTTTTATAAAATAATCCACATCCAATATGTAGAAGGTGATGAACTTCGTAAAAAAGCAGACAATCTTACCTTAAAGTATTTCGATCTCGAAGCAAACAGAGGAAACATATTTACCAGTGATGGAAGTTTGCTTTCTACTTCTGTACCTGTTTACGATTTGCGGGTTGATTTTAAAGCAAAAGGATTCAATGGCGATCATTCAGGAATAAAGATAGATGTGCTTGCTGCCCAATTGGCGAATCTATTTAATGATCGAAGTAAAGCGGAGTATAGATCAATATTGTCGCAAGGCCGAAAAAGAGGAGATCGATATTATTTATTAAAGTCGAAAGTTACCTATCGACAAATGAAGGCGGCACAGCAACTAAGCATTTTCGAGTTGGGTCGTTTTAAAGGAGGATTGATAGTTGAACAATTCAGCAAAAGAGAAAAACCGTTTAGAATGTTGGCTGCCCGAACCATTGGTCATACCACTGATCATGGTAAACCAATTGGTATAGAAGGAGCATTTAACAAATACTTGCAAGGACAATCTGGTAAATGTTTGATGCAAAAAATTTCAGGTGGTGTTTGGAAACCGGTTAACGATGAATTCAGATTAGATGCTCAAAATGGATACGATGTTGTAACAACCATTGATTTAAACATACAAGATGTTGCGCAACATTCATTGAGAAACCAATTGCAAATGCATGATTGCAGCAAGGGCACGGCTATCCTTATGGAAGTTAAAACAGGAGAAATAAAAGCCATCGCCAATTTGACAAGAAACAGTCAGGGAGAATATGTAGAAGACTTCAATTATTCGATCGGATATGGAACTGAAATGGGTTCAACTTTCAAGCTCTTGTCATACATGGCATTGCTGGAAGATGGATATGTTGATCTGGAAGATTCAATAGATACCCAAGGAGGTGTAGCCTATTTCAGTGGAGTCCCTATCAAAGATAGCCACGAAGGTGGATATGGGGTGATCACAATTAAAAGAGCGTTTGAACTTTCTTCCAACGTTGCCATATCAAAACTGATAAAAAAATATTATGCTAAAGAACCTCAGCGTTTTTTAGATCATATAAAGTCAGTTAAAATTGATCAGCCACTCGGATTACAAATAAACGGTGAAGCACAACCAAGAATAAAAGAGGTTAAGGACAAGGACTGGAGCAAGGTTAGTTTGCCCTTTATGTCTATTGGATATGAATCCATACTGGCACCTATACACATATTGAGCTTATATAATGCTGTAGCCAATAATGGGGTTATGGTGAAGCCTATGTTTGTTAAATCCATTAATGACAACGGCAAAGAGATTGTAAGGTATAAGACCGAAGTTTTAAATCCCTCCATAGCCTCTCCTGCCACCATAAAAAAAATGCAATCGATGTTGGAAGGTGTTGTTGAGCAAGGCACTGCATCTAATCTAAAACATACCAATTACAAAACAGCCGGTAAAACAGGAACCGCAATAATGGCAAAAGGTGGAAAGGGATATCAGATAGATGGGAAGAAATATCAAGCATCATTTGTAGGATATTTTCCGGCACACAATCCACAATATACTTGTATGGTAATAGTGTACGATTTATCTCCTCGCTTTTATTATGGTAATGTAGTCGCTGGTCCGGTATTCAAAGACATTGCAGACAAAGTTTATTCCACGCGTCCAGATTTGCATCCTTCTATTCAAAATGACACTCTGCTTCCAGTATATACTTATCCATTAGTAAAAAGTGGAAATGGAAAGAGATTGATTGAAGTAGCAGATGTGCTTGGATTGTCCTTGAACAACAAAGCGGGTGAATACAATTGGGTAAAAGCTAATGCAGGAAACCAAGGAGTAAACCTGTTGGCTATTAAAGAGAGTGATGATGTAGTGCCCGATGTAAGAGGAATGGGATTGAGAGATGCCATTTATTTATTAGAGCGACAAGGAATGTTTGTGCATGTAATGGGCAGCGGTCAAGTGAAAACACAATCCATCGTACCCGGATCAAAGTCTAAGAAAGGTCAACCCATATATATCGTGCTCAACTAATGAAAAACTTACGCGACATATTATATAAGGCTGGAATAGAACAAGTAATTGGCACTACCGATTTGAACATTGGTAATATTTGTAACAGCTCATCTTCAGTAAGTCCGGGAAGTTTGTTTGTAGCTATTAAAGGCAGCAAAAGTGATGGACATCAGTTTATAAATGAGGCCATTGGTCGCGGTGCTTTTGCTATAGTATGCAGCGAATTACCGGATAAAACCGAAAGTAAAGTAACATATGTTGTAGTAAAAAACACCCAAAGTGCTTTGGGTGTAATCAGTAGTAACTTTTACGACAATCCATCATCACAGCTTAAGTTAATTGGAATAACCGGAACCAATGGTAAAACAACCATTGCGACTTTACTATTCAAACTTTTTTCTTCCATGAATTTCAAGTGTGGATTACTCTCCACGGTTCAGATCCAAGTTGGTGAAGAAATTATTCCGGCTACGCATACCACTCCTGATGCCATTTCCATCAACTCATTATTGCGCAGAATGGTTGACTCGGGTTGTGTATACTGTTTTATGGAAGTCAGTTCGCATGCGGCAGCTCAAAACCGAATTGCCGGGCTTGAGTTTGGTGGAGGAATTTTTTCAAATATAACACATGATCATTTAGATTATCACGGAACATTTCAGGAGTACATCAGAGCAAAAAAAATGTTTTTTGATGCCTTGCCTGCTTCTGCATTTGCCTTAGTAAATGTAGATGATCGTAATGGCACGGTGATGATTCAAAATACCAGAGCTAAAACCTATCAATACAGTTTAAAAGCTCTGGCCGATTATAAGTGCAAAGTACTCGAGAACACTTTTGGCGGTTTAATGCTTTGGCTCGATGGCTTTGAAATGCACAGCTTGCTGATAGGCAGCTTTAATGCTTACAATCTAACAGCGGTATATGCTGCTGCAACTTTGATGGGGGCCGACAAAGTTGAAGTGCTTCGTTATTTGAGCAACCTAACACCGGTAAGTGGGCGGTTTGATTATGTAGTGTCAACCAACGGTGTCATTGCAATTGTCGATTATGCACATACACCCGATGCTTTAGAAAATGTATTAAAAACTATAAAGGACATCCGAACCGGGAACGAAACAGTGATTTCTGTTTTTGGATGTGGAGGTGATCGAGATAGTGCCAAGCGACCACTCATGGCAAAAATAGCCTGCAAGTACAGTGATAAAGTTATTCTCACTTCTGACAACCCTCGCTCCGAAGATCCGGAAGATATTTTGCGACAAATGAAAAGTGGAGTTCCGGCAGAAAATTTTAAGAAAGTTCACAAAATAACAGATCGGAAGGAAGCGATTCATGCGGCCATAGGAATGTCTAAACCAGGTGATATAATTCTGGTAGCTGGAAAAGGTCATGAAACCTATCAAGAGATAAGAGGGATAAAATATCCATTTGATGATAAAGAAATAGTTCAGGAAACATTTAAAATCCATAATGCCTAATGTTGTTTTATCTGTTTGAATATTTGGACAAAGCGTTTGATTTTCCTGGTGCGGGAGTTTTTAGATTTATCTCCTTCAGAGCAGCTATGGCCATCATTACCTCATTGGTAATCTCTCTGCTATTTGGAAAAAAGATCATTGCCATGTTGCATCGTAAGCAAGTTGGTGAAAGCATTCGTGATTTAGGTCTTGAAGGTCAAAAAGAAAAGGAAGGAACTCCAACAATGGGTGGATTGATTATACTTTCTGCCATACTTATTCCAACGCTTCTTTTTGCTCGCATAGCAAATGTTTACATCATCATTATGCTCATCAGCACGGTTTGGTTAGGAGCCATAGGATTTTTGGACGACTACATTAAAGTTTTTAGAAAAAACAAAAAGGGGCTTGCCGGGAAATTTAAAATAGCTGGTCAAATTGGCTTAGGACTGATCGTTGGGGGAATTTTATATTTCAGTGATTCAGTCATTGTACGTGAAGATGTAATCTTGGCAACTCCGGTGATTGAAAATTCAATCGCCAATACTTCAGCAAGCATCGATATCAAATCCACTAAAACAACCATTCCTTTTCTAAAGAACAATGAGTTCAACTATGAGTATTTGATTTCAGCTTTACCAGGTGATCAAGAAATATGGTTGCCCATCGTTTTTATTTTGGCAGTAATTTTAATTGTAACAGCGGTTTCAAATGGCGCAAATATTACCGATGGAATTGATGGCTTAGCAACCGGCACTTCAGCAATCATCGGAGCAACATTGGGCATCTTTGCTTATGTATCGGGTAATACCATTTTTGCCGACTATTTAAACATTATGTACATCCCAAACACTGGTGAATTGCTAGTGTTTATGAGTGCATTTGTTGGTGCATGTGTTGGATTTTTATGGTACAATGCTTATCCAGCACAAGTGTTTATGGGCGATACCGGTAGTCTGGCTTTAGGAGGTATCATTGCCGTATTTGCTATTTCTATTCGTAAAGAACTTTTAATACCCATCATTTGTGGAGTTTTCCTAGTGGAGAATTTATCGGTAATGATGCAGGTTTCATACTTCAAGTACACGAAGAAAAGATTTGGTGAAGGAAGACGAATCTTCAAAATGTCGCCTCTTCATCATCATTTCCAAAAGTTGGGGTATAACGAATCAAAAATTGTAACACGTTTTTGGATTGTTGGAATTTTTCTGGCGGTGCTTAGCATAATAACTCTAAAGCTGCGATGACCCAATACACCAATAAAAATATTGTGGTTTTGGGAGCTGGCGAAAGTGGCTGTGGCGCAGCCGTACTAGCTCATAAAAAATCAAACAAAGTTTGGGTAAGTGATTTGTCGCGTATTGCCGATAAGTATAAACAGGTACTCTCCGATCATCAAATAGATTTTGAAGAAGGAAAACATACTTATGACATTATTAATAAAGCCGATGTAGTGATCAAAAGTCCCGGAATACCTGAATCTGCTGAAGTAATTCGGCACATCCGAAATCTTGAAATTCCAATTCTTTCTGAAATAGAATTTGCCGGTCCATACAGCAATGCTAAATACATAAGCATTACAGGTACGAATGGTAAAACCACCACCACATTATTAACACATCATATACTTAAAAAAGCAGGTTTGAATGTTGGTCTTGCTGGTAATGTAGGTCATAGCTTGGCTATGCAAATTGCTCTAAACGATTGTGATTATTATGTATTAGAACTGAGTAGCTTTCAATTGGATGATATGTATTCATTCAAATCCGATATAGCAGTTCTTCTTAACATCACACCCGATCATTTGGATCGATACGAGTACTCTTTGCAAAAATACATTGACTCGAAATTTCGAATTCTTCAGAATCAAACCATCAATGACGCATTTATTTACTGTGCCGATGATCCCATTCTGCAACAAGAAGTATTAAAGAGAAATCCTGCGGCCACTACCTATCCTTTTTCTATAAAGATGATTGAAGGTATGGCTGCCTATTTAGAAGACAACAAACTGAACATTAACCACAATAAAAACCTTTTCACTATGTTTATCTATGATCTAGCCTTACAAGGCAAACACAACATCTACAATTCGATGGCTGCTTCAGTAGCAGCGAAAATTCTTGACATTCGTAACGATGATGTACGCGAAAGTTTATCCGATTTTCAGAATGCTGAGCATCGTTTGGAATTCGTAAACACCATTTTTGGAATCGATTTTATTAACGATTCAAAAGCGACCAACATTAATTCTACCTGGTATGCTTTAGAAAGCATGACAAAGCCGGTGATCTGGATTGTTGGCGGACAAGACAAAGGCAACGATTATTCTATGATTAAAGACTTGGTCAAAGAAAAAGTAAAAGCTATTGTTTGTTTAGGCAAGGACAACAGTAAAATTTTAAAAGCATTCCGCAATGTTATCGATGATATCAGTGAGGCTCGTAGTGCCGAAGAAGCGGTAAGAATGTCTTATAAAAAAGGAACCAAAGGAGATGTTGTACTTCTTTCACCTGCTTGTGCAAGCTTTGATTTATTCAAAAACTACGAAGACAGAGGTTGGCAATTCAAAGCGGCTGTTAAATCTTTATAAGCAAGAATGAGTTGGTTGCAACGATATTTTAAAGGCGATCATACTTTATGGATCATAGTATTCATATTGGCGTGTGCTTCATGTATGGCCGTGTATAGTTCTACCGGTACTTTGGCCTACAAGTATCAAGGAGGAAATACAGAGTATTACCTTATGAAACACATGATGATATTAATCTTTGGATTTGGTATTATGTATGGTGTTCATCTAATCAACTACACGTACTTTTTGCGTATTGCCAAGGTCGCTTTAATGATCACTATTCCCCTACTGTTTTTAACGCTATTAATGGGAACTAGTTTGAACGAAGCAAGTCGATGGTTAAAAGTACCGGTACTTGGGATCTCGTTTCAAACTTCTGATCTGGCTAAATTGGCATTGTTACTTTATGTAGCTCGAACACTTTCTCGAAATCAAAACAACATTAAAGATTTTAAGAGTGCTTTTGTCCCTCTAATGGCACCTGTTCTATTAGTTTGCGCATTGATATTACCGGCTAATTTTTCTACTGCCTCTATTTTGTTCTGTACCTGTTTGGTCTTGATGTTTATCGGTCGCATCAATTTAAAATATGTATTTGCCACTTTAGGCATTGCACTTTCTATGTTTGTTTTATTCATATTGGTTGCGAAGCTTACCGGATACGATGGTCGTATTTCTACCTGGGAAAAACGAATAGAGTCCTTTAGCAGTAAAGATCCCGATGCCAATTATCAAAGCGAACGCGCAAAAATTGCAATTGCAACTGCTGGAATTACAGGTAAAGGACCGGGCAATAGTGTACAAAGAAATTTTTTACCTCATCCGTATTCCGATTTTATTTTTGCCATCATCATTGAAGAGTTTGGATTGGTTGGAGCATTTATGTTGTTACTTCTTTACCTCACTCTCCTGTATCGAACCTTGCTTATTGTCAAACGTTCCGACAAAGCCTTTGCATCACTCTTTGCATTTGGCTGTGCTTTTAGTCTGGTTTTTCAGGCATTGATTAATATGGCTGTAGCTGTGAATCTATTTCCGGTTACAGGGCAGCCTTTGCCGTTTATTAGCATGGGAGGAACATCGCTTTGGTTTACTTGTTGTGCAGTGGGAATTATTATTAGCGTTAGTCGCGATCTCGAAAAAGAAGAGCAAGCGAACGTGAAAGGAAATCTACAAACCGTATCGTAGTTTATGAAACCGCTTCGAATTATCATCAGCGGAGGGGGAACCGGAGGACATATTTTTCCGGCATTGGCTATTGCCAATGCTTTGAAAGAGCAAAAAAACAACGTTGAATTATTATTTGTAGGTGCTGAAGGCAAAATGGAAATGGAAAAAGTACCAGCTGCAGGTTATTCAATTGTTGGATTACCCATAGCCGGAATTCAAAGAAGCCTTACACTAAAAAATTTTTCGTTCCCATTTAAACTTTTAAAGAGTCTCAAAAAGGCAAAGCAAGTAATACAGCAATTTAAACCAGACGCAGCTATTGGAGTTGGGGGCTATGCTTCGGGTCCATTGCTATTTATGGCAGGAAGAAAAAACATAAAGTATTATATACAAGAGCAGAATTCATATCCTGGTATTACCAATAAATGGCTTGCCAATAAAGCGGAAAAAATTTTTGTAGCTTATGATGGAATGGATCGTTTCTTTCCTTCACAAAAAATAATAAAGACCGGTAATCCGGTTCGAAAAGATATTCGAGATCTAATTGATAAAAGAGAAGAGGCATTAGAATTCTTTAAACTCAGTAATCAACAACCTGTATTATTAGTAGTCGGTGGATCGCAGGGAGCATTAAGTATTAATAGAGCCGTTCAAGCAGGTTTAAAAAAAATATGTGATCAAGGAGTTCAGTTGATTTGGCAAACCGGAAAATATTTCCATCCTCAAGCAGTTGCTGCAGTACCAAAAGAGATTGAGCAACAAGTCAAAGTATTTGATTTTGTACAAAGAATGGATTTGGCTTATGCCGCAAGTAATTTGGTGATCTCTCGAGCCGGTGCTTCCACTGTTTCTGAGTTGAGTATTGTGGGAAAGGCAGCCATAATGGTGCCTTTGCCAAGTGCAGCAGAAGATCATCAAACAAAAAATATCGAGGCACTTATTACAAAAGACGCTGCTTTGATGGTAAAAGATATTGAAGCAAAAGATCACCTAATTGACACAGCATTGAAATTAATTGACGATAAAAATGCCATTCGCAAACTCGAAAACAATATTAAATCAATGGCTTTACCGGATTCCGCTGAAACTATAGCTTCCTACATATTGAAAAACATCTAATGATATGTTCAATCTAGATACGATAAAGAATGTTTATTTGCTTGGGATTGGAGGCATTGGTATGAGTGCCTTAGCTCGATTCTTTAAATCTAGAGGATGTCAAGTGAGTGGCTACGACAAGACAGCCACAAGTCTTACACAAACATTAGAAAAAGAAGGAATAGTAGTTTATTATAGTGATGAAGTCCAGTTACTTCCTGAGTTTATACGTAATGGTTTTAATACCCAAACTGACTTAATCATATATACACCTGCTATACCACCAACTCATGCGAGTTATATTTATTTAAGAGAAAATAATTTTATTTTATTTAAGCGCTCTCAGGTATTAGGAAAAATATCCGAAGGTTACTACACCATTGCCGTTGCAGGTACACATGGTAAAACAACTACTTCATCTATGATTGCTCATATCGCGGTGGAGGCCGGATTTCAAACCACTGGATTTCTTGGAGGGATCACAAAAAACTTCAATGGGAATTTGGTATTACCAGATCCAAAGGCAAAAGGAAAAAGTATTTTAGTGGTTGAAGCAGATGAATTTGATCGATCTTTTCTGACACTAAATCCTGATATAATTGTAATCACTTCATTGGATGCAGATCATTTGGATATTTATGGAAATCATGACGAAATGATTTCATCCTATCAACTGTTTACTCAACAATTAAAACCAGAAGGAATAATCATTACAAAACCTGAGGTAATTGAGAAACTACAAATTAAAAATGGAAGATCATATTCTCTTGATGGCAATGCAGATTACCGCGCAAAGCGTGTGCAAGTTTTGGATGGAAAATATCAATTCGATATTCATTTTGATCAAAGTGTACTGGAAGATGTTCGATGTGGATTACCCGGTCGACACAATGTTGAAAATGCTGTAGCTGCCTCGGCTGTATGCGATTGCATAGGTGTTTCCTTCCAAAAAATCAAAGATGCTTTAGCTTCCTTTAAAGGAATAAAGAGAAGATTTGAAGTTTTTTATTCTTCCAAAAACCTGATCGGAATTGATGACTATGCACATCATCCAACCGAAATACGAGCCGCTTTGACAAGTGTTCGAGAATTGTATCCCGATAAAAGAATTTACACCGTCTTTCAGCCTCATTTGTATTCCAGAACCCGAGACTTTATGGAAGAATTTTCAGAAGTACTCGCACTGTCAGATGTACTCTACCTATTGGAAATTTACCCGGCAAGAGAATTACCCATCAAAGGAATTACGAGCAGTGCATTGTTCGAAAAAATTCCTATGCCTATGAAATACCTGGTGTCAAAAGAGGCATTTTTACAAAAAGCACAGCAAATTCAAGAAGGAGTTGTGCTTGTGCTAGGTGCCGGAGATATTGATCAGATCGTTACTCCTTTAGCCGAACTATATTCTAAAAGAAATGATTAAAAGGATTGGGACATATTTCAATGGGTTACAAAAAAAAGCCGGATTGATATTTCTGGTGCTTTTTAGTTTGTTTTTGTTTGGATTTGCTGCCAAAGAACAATACGCCTTAAAGTGTAAGGCATTAGTTGTTAAAATAGTAAATGATGCAGAGATCACTTTTTTAGACGAATCGGATGTTGAGCAAATCATATTAGAAGGCGGTCAAGTAAAATTAGGTTCTATCGTTGCTGATATCAACATGGCAATGTTGGAAAAAAAGATTGAGTTAAACCCATATGTAGCCAATGCCGAAGTATTTTCAACCGTTGATGGAAAGCTATATGCCGAGGTCACACAGCGAAAGCCGTTGATTCGATTAATCAATCAGCATGGTGAGCATTTTTATATTGATACGGAAGGTGATTTTGTGCCGGTGTCAGATAAGTCAGCTTATTCGGTGATTGTAGCAAACGGGTTTATCTACAATAATTTGAAAGAAAAAAAGGCGGTCGCAGAAGTTGAGATTAAGGGTAAGATAAGTAAGAGTTTGGCGTATCAACTTTATGAGTTAGGAAGGTTCTTTGATACGCACGAGTTTTGGAACAATCAAATTGAGCAGGTGTATGTGAATGTATATCAGCAAATAGAGTTGATCCCAAGAATAGGTAATCAACGAATTGTTTTAGGGAATACAGATCAACTTGAAGCAAGGTTTGAGAAATTAATGTTGTTTTATAAAGAGGCGATGCCTAGAGTGGGGTGGGATGCGTATTCGAAAATAAACCTGATGTATGATGGGCAAGTAGTGTGTACTAAGAATAATTAAAGAAAGTTTTAAATATCATGGAGCTAAATGAAAAAATAATAGTTGGACTGGATATCGGTACCACAAAAATTTGTGCCATTGTAGGTAAGAAAAATGCGTATGGCAAAGTAGAAGTGCTGGGCATGGGAAAGGCAGAATCATTTGGAGTGATGCGAGGTGTGGTTGCCAATATTGATAAGACAGTTCAATCGATCATTGAAGCCATAAGTGAAGCGAGTAATAAATCAGGTGTAAATATTCAGGATGTATATGTTGGTATTGCCGGACAGCACATTAAGAGCATGCAACATAGAGGCATGCGCACCCGTCCGAATTTGGATCAGGAAATTTCTCAAAGAGATATTGATTTGATTTTAGAGGATATGACCAAATTGGCTATGCCTCCCGGTGAAGAGATCATCCATATCATACCACAAGAGTTTATCATTGATAACGAACAAGGAATCAAAGAGCCGATCGGAATGTTGGGCTCGCGACTAGAAGTAAACTGTCACATTGTTACGGGTTTGGTTACTGCCGCTCGCAACATTCAAAAGTGTGTGAGTCGGGCTAACTTAAATCCTGTTGGATTGATCTTGGAACCTATAGCAAGTGCCGAAGCCGTTTTAACGAATGAAGAAAAGGAAGCAGGAGTCGTTCTTGTGGATATAGGTGGCGGAACAACGGATATTGCCATTTTTCATGAAGGTTTGATACGCCATACCGCTGTCATTCCATTTGGTGGAAATGTGATTACAGAAGACATTCGCGAAGGATGTAGCATTATTCGATCACAAGCGGAGTTGCTAAAGATAAAGTTCGGAATTGCCTTAGCTTCGCAAGCGAAGGAAAATGAAATTGTATCCATCCCCGGATTAAGAGGAAGAGAACCTAAAGAAATTAGCGTAAAGAATCTTGCCAATATCATTCAAGCCCGAATGGAAGAAATAATTGAGCAAGTATATTATGAGATAAAAAATTCTGGTTGGGAGAGAAAGCTCATCGGAGGAATAGTAGTAACCGGTGGAGGTTCGCAATTGAAACATATAGTACAGCTTATTGAATTCATTACCGGAATGGATACTCGATTGGGAGAACCTAATGAACATTTGGCAAAAGCGAATGAAGAAATTCAAAGCCCTATGTATTCTACCTCTGTAGGATTGGTTTTGCAAGGATTTAATGAAGAAAGAAGGAAAGAGATGAGTCAGGTGAGTGAAAAGCGCCAAAAAGAAAAAGTACCAGTCAAAAAAGGTCCCTGGTTTAAAAACTTTTTTGCAGACACTAAAGAATTTTTAACCGATACAGGAAACGATAACTCTATATAAACTATACAACGAGAAAAAAATGGACAGATTAAAATTTGATTTACCAAAGGAACAACCTAGTATAATAAAAGTAATTGGTGTTGGTGGAGGGGGTAGCAATGCCGTTAACCATATGTACCGTATGGGGATAAAAGGGGTTGATTTTATTGTATGTAATACCGACCACCAAGCTTTAGAAGCAAGTCCGGTCCCTATAAAAATTCAACTTGGTCCAAATCTTACCGAAGGACGAGGAGCGGGTTCTCAACCTGAAAAAGGTCGTGAAGCTGCTTTGGAAAATATTGATGAACTACAAGAGATACTAACAACCAATACTAAAATGGTATTTGTAACCGCTGGCATGGGTGGAGGTACCGGAACCGGAGCAGCACCTGTAATAGCAGAAGCTGCCAGCAAAATGGGTATACTTACCGTTGGTATTGTAACGGTGCCTTTTGGATTTGAAGGCCGTAAAAGAAAAGAGCAAGCATCATACGGAATAGAAGAAATGAAAAAGCATGTCGATGCATTGCTAGTGATCTCTAACGACAAAGTGAGAGACATATATGGTAACCTAAAGGTGTTTGAAGCGTTCTCAAAAGCAGATAATATATTATTGGTGGCGGCAAAAGCTATTGCCGGAATTATTAATGAATCGTTTTATATAAATGTTGACTTTGCCGATGTTGAAACGGTAATGCGCAAGAGTGGTGTAGCTATCTTAGGAAGTGGAACAGGCGAAGGAGAAGATAGAGCAATGAAAGCAGTGCAAACGGCATTGGATTCACCATTGTTGAATGATAACGACATTAAAGGTGCTCGATATATCTTGCTCAGTATATCAGCCGGTAC
>Ga0116144_10000638_pt1 | contig 46447 bp, 42 predicted proteins | sample AD_UKC035_MetaG_FD_89746 | JGI IMG/M metagenome (GOLD analysis project Ga0116144, IMG submission 89746) | Active sludge microbial communities of municipal wastewater-treating anaerobic digesters from USA - AD_UKC035_MetaG | ecosystem: Engineered > Bioreactor > Anaerobic > Digestate | place: USA...
ACTGGCCGGCCTGCTGGCCGAGGTGCAGGCCGGTGGCTGGGATCCGGAAAACCCCGGCCGCGAGTTCGTGGTCAACGCCTGGACGGACGCGGCCTATGCGCTGGTCTGGGGAGTTCATCCCCGCACATTTCGGACCTCCTCAATGAAAATACTCGAGTGGAGAGGGGCTCCGGCGATCTATAACCTGCCGGCCTATATCGCTGAAATCAAAAAAACGAGTTCCCCGGATGAGATGCCCGTCCAAATCGCGATTTGCGCCAGCGAGATCGGCAAGGGACTTCTGCGGATCCGGGCGCTGGACCGGATCTACCGGTAAAAACCTCCGTTTCCTCCTCGGATTCCCGCCGGCCGGGCCACCGGAAAAGGGATCCGGGGCCGCCCACCTTTCACAACAAAGACCGGACTACTTGAAGAGCAGCTGGCCCGGGCCGCCCGAGCCGGCCGCCCAGCGGTAACGGGTGGTTTCCTTGCCGTCTTCGGAATCGCAGTCGTCAAAGTAGAAATCCAGACCGATCACCCGGCCCGGAGCCGCGGCCGACAGGCCGAGCGCCGCCGGCGCCGCCGCCACCTCGACCTGGTATCCGGCCGCCGTCTTCTTGAACCGGGCCGGAATCGTAATTTCGCTCCCGTCGGCCTTGACCAGCCGGCCGCGCTCTTCCCCGGCCTTGACCAGCAGCTTGACCGGCTTTCCAAAAGCGCCGGCCGGCCAGTCGGACCAGAGATGGATCTCCAGGCCGTCGCGGCCGGGGATCACCTTCTCGTCGTTGAACCGGAAAGCAAAGGCCAGGCGCTCCCCATCCCAGCAGCTGTTCAGGTAGGCCTTGAAATCCCGGTTGTTGTTGTAGGAGACGAACTCGCCCCCCTCGATCACCTGGTCGTCGCTGCGCGACTGGACCTGGCCGCCCGGCCAGCCCCAGATGGTAAAGACGCCGTCGCCGGCCGGCAGCGCGTCGTACTCGGCCAGGTCGCCGTCCAGGGCCAGGTTCTTCGGCGCCGGGTAGGCGTTCAGCAGCCAGAGGCGAGCCCGCCGGTAGGGCTGGTATCCGAGCGAACGGTTCGGAGGCAGCGGTACCGCCGCCGAGTCGGTGGCGGTCCCGTCCGGGTTCAGGGTGTAAACGATCCCCTGCCCGTTCTCGACCCGGGTGAAGCCGAAGAAGGCGGCCGGCGGCGCCTCGAAGGCCTCGTAGGCGGCCCGGACTGCCTTGAAGAAGGCGGCGGCGCCGGCCGGGTCGGTGCTCTTGATGTAGATCGGGTCTTCAGCCAGGGTCAAGGCGAAACCGCCGCCGACATCGGCCGGACCCTTGACCGGGTTGCCCAGCCAGTCGAAGAGGCGCACCCGGCCGGCCGGGTAGTTCAATTTCAGTTCGTTGGCGCCATAGGCCAGCACCGAGGGCCGCCCCTCGCCGTCCAGGAAGCCCATCAGCAGCATCCCCTTGCCGTTGAGCATCAGCTCGTCAACCGGCCGGGCCCCGGCCAGCAGGCTCCCGGCCATCATGAAACCGATGCCGTTGCTCTTCAGGGTGCCGTCGTAATCCAGCATGCTGCGGTCGAAGACACTCTTCATGGAGACGGAGTCGGTGAATTGGGTCCGGTAGGGGGCCACCGTCTCGGAGTGGCCGGCCAGGACCAGCCGGGCCACCTGGTTGTAAGCGCCCCGGGCGGCCGCCCGCGAGGTCGAAAAGGGAATTTTTTCGTGGGTACGGTAGAAGGTGTTGCCGCGCAGGTGGGCATAACTGATGACCCCCTTGTTGTATTTCCTGACCAGCCAGGCGGTCTTGCGCAATCCCCACCAGTGGCGCTCGGCGCAGGGAATGACGTCGAAGTAGTCGCCGTAGCCGAGGTCGATCAGCTCCTCGAAGAAGTTCTGGGTACCCGGCATGCAGGTGACTTTGGCCTGGGGGTCGGCCTTGCGGGCGGCCAGGGCCGCCGTCTTCATCACCGGGCCGAACTCCTCGGCCGTCACGGCCGAGTCGAACTCGTCATCGATGACCCAGTAATCGATCTTGCCCCGGTAGTGGCTGACGATGTTGTAAACCAGTTCACTCCAGACCTCGTCCTTGAGGCGGCTGCTCTCGGCGCCGTAAGCCCCGCGGCCGACGAAGTACTCCCGGCGGGGCGCGACCACCTGCTCCTGGGCGTACCAGGCCGGCTCATAGATGTAGTGGCAGAGAAGGCCGACGGCCTTCGGCAGGTACTGGTTGATCCGGGCCACGTTCTCGTCGAACCAGACGTACTCGCCCTTGTTGGGGGTGATGGTGTAGCCCCGGAAGATGCCGTCGGTAAGCGGGTGGTACCAACGCACGTTGACCCGGTTAAGGTATTTGAGTTCCGGGTTGTTGGAATGGGTGAACATGCCCAGCGGACCGACTCCCTTGACCTCGGGCAGGACGGCGTAGACCGCCTCGCCGGTGTAACCGCTCTCCTTCGCCTTGAAGACGAGCGAAAAGAGGCCGTTGGGATGGTTGGCCAGGGTCTCCTTCTTCTCTTGATAACCGCCGGCGGGCACCGCCGGCAGTGAAAACTCGCCCTGGTAGACGGTCCGACCGGCGATGTCAACCACGTCGTAGGCCAGGGTCACCGGCGCCGGAGCGGCGCCGTGGTTATAGGCGGCCACGGTAAGTTGCACCGGCTGGCCGCTGTAGAAGGTGTTGGCCAGCACGTCGGCCCGCACCGCCGGCTCGACCGGGACCGGCGGCGCGTACCCGGCCAGGTTATCGGCGGCCGGCGCCAGGCAGACCGCGTCCAGTGCCCAGTTGTTCCCGAAGTAGAAGAGGGCGTAATCGTCGCCGGCGGTCACCTTGAAGTCCCGGCTGAAGAGTTGCCATTCCGTTTTGGCGGCCAGCGTGGCCCGGAAGAGGTCCTGGTGCTTGCTGTTCTGGAGGGCGAAGACCAGGCTGCTCCCGGCCGGCGCACGGTAGGCAAAGGAGACCCGGTAGTCGCCCGGGGCCAGCCGGTAAAAGGCGCTGGAAATGCCGCGGTTGCTGATCTCCTTCACGCTCAGGCAACGCTTCCCGTGGTGTGGATTTTCGGAGGAGATCATATCGTCTTCGAAGAGTTTCGCCCAGCTGTCCTTGGTCACCCCGAGTTCGAAGGAGCCGTTGTGGACCAGGTTGGCCGCCCGGACCGTTCCGCCGGCCAGCAGAACAAGGCAGAATGCCAGGACCGGGAGAAACCGCCGCGTCTTCATTTGACCTCCTTGAGGTTCAGGTCGGTGGTGATCAAGAACCGGTCTAGGAGAATGAACCGCTGGTTGAAGTAATTAGGATGGTGGTTGAGGCCGACCGAACCCAGCTGGACCGCCTCGAAGGTCAGGCGATCGCCGGCGCTCCTGGTCTCGAAGACCGGACCGATCACCCAGCCGCCGGTTCCCAGCCAGACGAACTCCCGGGTGCAGTCATTCAGGGTCACCCGGAGGACGTTCTGGTCGATGCGGTGGCGCATCCGCTCGGAAGAGAAGAGCAGGCTGTACCGGCCGGGCGGAAGGCTCCGGGGCAGTTTCGTCTTCCAGACCTTGTCGGCCGCCTTCTCCTGGCAGACGGCCACGCCGCGGCCGGAGGCGGTGTTGAACTCCCGGGCATACCAGGCCGGATGCTCCGGTTCCCAGTCGAGGAAGTACTTGAGACCGGGCAGGTCTTCGAACTCCGCCTTCAATTCCAGGGCCGGCGTCTGGTTCTCGAGCTTGACGGCGGGGTCCGGCAGGTCCTTGAACTTGTCGAGCCGGGCGACGGTCTTGAAAACCTCGCTGCGGCCGTCAAAGAAGGCGAGGTCGGCCTTCAATCCCTTGAAGCCGAACATCGGCAGGCCGCCCGGACCGGCGCTCTTCTCCACCTCCGGCCGGCTGAAGGTCACCAGGCAATTAAGCCGGCGCATCCGGTAGAGTTCCTCCAGCGTTCCCAGAGTTTTGGCGTCGCAGTCGAAGGCCAGTTCGAAGCCCATAATGCCCTTTTCGTTTCCGGTCGTCAAGCGGTAGACCAGGCAGGCGACCATCACCGAATTGTCGGCCTGACGGCGGGGCGGGCCAAAGACCAGGCTCTCGGGCAGCGGGCCATGCGAGCGGAGGCTGGTCCGCATCTGGCCGGCCTGGTCCCAGGTCCAGAACTGGAAGGAAAGGGGGCCGGCCGCGGGTTCCCCGGCCAGGCATTTCAAAAAGAACTCGTTGGCCTCCCGCGGCCAGGTGATCCGGCCGACCGGACTGGCCTGGGCCGAGGCCGACGGCGGCTGGGCCAGCCCGTTGAAAAGAAAGCCCAGCAGCAAAACCGCCGCAAAGAAACCGCGCCCTCTGTTCATCTGCCCCCCTGTTGACTTCTCAGGCCGGATGATAAACCGGCAACCCGGGAAAAACCCGGTTAATCCCGGTTTGATTAGCTTGTGAAAACCGTGGACAATCCTGCAATAAACTATAATAAAGGCGAGGTACCTGTCAAACCCGGCCGGCCGCTGATTGAAAAAGGCGTTTTACGGACGCCCGCCTTTTGCCTTATAATTTTAAGCATGGAATCGAAGGAGATGCTGGCACTGGCCGCCGAAGTCGGTGAAGGGCTGCGGGGAAAAGGACTGAATCTCGGAGTGGCCGAATCCTGCACCGGCGGCCGGCTGGCCGCGCTGATCACCGCGGTGCCGGGAAGTTCCGATTACTTCCTGGGCGGGGTGGTCGCCTACCACAACCGGGTGAAGCGGCGGGCCCTCAAGATCCCGGCCGGCCGGCTGCGCCGCTTCGGAGCCGTGAGCCCGGAGACGGCCGCCGCCATGGCCGGAAACATCCGCAAGGTCACCGGCGGCCGGATCGGCCTGTCCATCACCGGCATCGCCGGACCGGCCGGCGGCTCGCCGGAGAAGCCGGTCGGCCTGGTTTACCTGGGATTCAGCACCCGTAAAGTCCGGAAGGTCTTCGAGTGCCGGTTTCCCGGTACCCGGGAGGAGATCCGCCGGCAGGCCTGCCTCGAAGCCCTCGAGATCCTCAGGGATTACCTGGCGGACGGGCCCCGCTTCCAGGCGGCGCCGAACGCCGGTAAAAGGCCCTGACCGCCACCATCACCGCGTTGTCGAGCGAACGCTCGATCGGCGGCACGTAAAGCCGCACTCCCCTACCCTGCGCCCAGGTCTCCAGCCGCGACCGGAGAAACCGGTTGGCCAGCACCCCGCCGCCGGTCAGCACCGACTTGACCGGGAAGCGGCTCAGCGCGTAATCAAGTTTGCCCGCAATCCCCTCGGCCACGGCCGCCTGGAAACCGGCGGCCACGTCGGCCGCCGCCGCCTCCGGGTGCCCCTGCCGGTAGTAGATCACCGCCGTCTTCAGGCCGCTGAAACTGAAGTCCAGCGAGTTGCGCACGCCCGGCTTCGGAAACCGGACCGGGTGGCGGGCTTGAAGGGCCAGCCGCTCGATCGGCGGGCCGCCGGGATAGGGAAGGTCCATGACCCGGGCCACCTTGTCGAAGACCTCTCCGGCGGCGTCATCCCGGGTCTGGCCCAGGAGACGGAAGGTGTCCGGATCTTCCACCAGGAAGATAGAGGAGTGGCCGCCGGAGACGACCAGCCCCAGGGCCGGGAACTCCGGCAGGCCGTCCGGGAAACCGGCTGAAAGGTGGGCCTCCAGGTGATCGATCCCCAGGAAGGGGCGCTCCAGGCCGGCGGCCAGGGCCCGGCCGAAGGACTCGCCCACCAGCAGTGACCCGGAGAGGCCAGGCCGGACCGTGGCCGCCACCAGGTCGATCGCGGCGGCCGGTTGGCCGGACTTCTCCAGGCAGAGGCGGTAAAGGGGCAGGAGACTCTCCAGGTGGCGGCGGCTGGCCAGTTCCGGGACCACGCCGCCGTAAGGAAGGTGGAGCTCCGCCTGGCTGGCCACCTCGGAAGCCAGGATCCGGCGGCCGTCGGCCACCAGGGCGACCGCGGTCTCGTCGCAGGAGGATTCGATACCCAGCACCAGCATCTTCGGCTCCGGGTTCCGCTCAGCCGGCCAGCAGACGCTGGTAAAGGCCGGGTATCGAAACCCGGTGGTCGAGGTTGAAGTGAAAACCCTTGCCGCCCATGCTCACCGGCCGGTTGACGATGTTCTTGCGCGGCCGGTAGTAGTAGTGGTAGACGTCGTCGGCCACCTTGCTCCGGTAGTCGCCCAGGTCGATCAGGTCGAAGTTGGCGGTGGTGAACTTCTTCACCTGGAAGCCGAGATTGCGGGCTATGGAGAGGGCCTTCAGGAAGACCTCCGGGCCGATGACGGCACTGCCGAAGTTCAGGAAGACGCCGTTCTCCAGGCGGGCCACCGTTTCGCAATACTCGTGAAAATCGATCCCGGAGGCGCCGCCGATGGCCGAAAAATCGACGATCGGGTGCTGGTGGATGATGTCGGTCCCCAGCGCGATGTGGTAGGTGGCCGGCAGGCCGAGCCGGGCGGCCTGGTAAAAGAGGCAGATCTCCCGGTTGGGAAATCGCTCCGGGTGTTCGTCGACGAAGGCGGCCAGGCTCCGGCCGTAACCCAGGCCCCGCTTCCAGCCGGCCTGGATCGCCTCGTTCATCCAGCGGCCGGTCTCCTCCCACATGCCGAAGGAGCCGTCCTCGATGGCGGTGGGCACGTCCTCGGAGGTCCCGCCCAGGCAGGCCAGTTCGAAATCGTGGATGCTGGAGGCGCCGTTGCCGGCCAGGTGGCTCAGGTAGCCGGCCTTCATGAACTCGACCAGGTAGCGGGAGAGGCCGCACTTGACCACGTGGGCCCCGATCGACCAGAGGATGGGCGCGCCGGCCTCTCGGGCCGCCCGCATCCGCTCGGCCAGTTCCTCGAATTCCGGGTTGACCACCGGCGCAACCTGGTCCCGTCCCGGCTGCATGAGGTTGCCGAGGTGGACCAGGTTCTTGCGGCCGGCGGCGGTGCTGGTTTTGATCCGGCTGAAGTCAACTTTTTTTTCGGCCATCGGGTTCTCCCGGTTCTTTCGAAAAAGAAAAGTAGAAGGTCTTGATCTCGAAGGGTCGGACCTCGAATTCGACGGTCTCCCGGTCGACCTGAAACGGGCGGCGCTCCTCCTCCAGCAGGTTGGTCTCCCAGGCCGCGACCGGCGCCGCCGGCAGGAAGAGTTTGGCCCGGCCGGACTGCCCGCCCGGTTCGTAAAGGCGGATGACAAAACCCCGGCCGTCCTCGGCCGCCTTGAAGGCCGAGACGACCACCGGCACCCCCTCGGTCCGGAATAAGGAGACCGGCGGGCCGGACTCCGGAGCGGATTCCGCCAGGGACCGGACCAGCGGCGGCCGGTTGAGGGAGAAGCCCTGTTCGACCACGCCGGCCTCCGGCCAGCGGCCGGCGTGGGGGTAAAGCGCGTAGGTGAAGAGATGGCGGCCGCGGTCGGCGTCCGGGTTCGGGTACATCGGCGCCCGCAGCAGGGTCAGGCGCAGGGTCTGCCCGTCAAAATCATAGCCGTACTTGGAATCGTTAAGCAGGGCCACCCCGTAGCCGGCCTCGGAGACGTCGGCCCAGTGGTGGCCGGAGACCTCCCGGCGGAAGGCCCCCTCCGGGCCGGCCGGGACCGCCGGCCGGGCGATGGCGCCGAAGGGTATCTCATACCAGGCCTCGCCGGCCTTCAGGGAGAGCGGGAAGGCCGCCTTGATCATCCGGCGGCGCTCCTGCCAGTCGACCTCGGTCCGGAAATCGATCCGGGGCAGGCCGGCGTAAATGATGATATCCTGAACCAGCCGACTCCGGCCGTCGCTGAACTCCTGGCGCACCGCGGCCCGGACCGGGCCGGCTTCCAGCACCCGGCGCCGGACCAGCCGTCCGAAGGAGCGGCCGGTGACCTCGTAATCGGCGTCGATATCCCAGGCCTCGTAATGGACCGGGGCCTCCCGGAAGATCCGGAAATCGTTGCCGGCGGCGCCTTCGGCCAGGACCTCGCGGCGATTGACCTTGTCGTAAAGGCGGGCCAGGCGCCCCTGCCGGTCCAGTTCCATCCGGAAGAACCGGTTCTCCAGGCGGGTCGGACTGACCCGGGGCCGATCTTCCGGCCGGCCCGACTTGAGGCCGGACCCGGCGGTAACCAGGTACCCGCCGGCCGGCAGGGCCAGTTCCACCGGCCGGCCCGGTTCCAGTTCCACGACCTCCCGGCGCGGCCAGTTGAGGGTATTGAAGACCAGGAAGGCCGGCCGGCCCCGCCGGCTCTTGCGGCCGGCGGCCGGGGCCAGCTGTCCCAGTTCGGAATCGAGAGAACGCTTCAGACCGGCCAGGAGCTTCCGGCAGCGCGGCTCTATCTCGGCGTAGGCCTCCGGCACCGAGGTGCCGGGCAGGATGTCGTGAAACTGGTAGGTGAGCACCTCGCGCCAGATCTCGTCCAGCCCGGACCCGGGCCGGCGGCCGGAAAGGAGCGCCTTTAAACCGCGGAGCGTTTCGAGTTCGACCAGGGCCTCCTCCAGGCGACGGTTGGACCGCTTGATGAAGGCCTGGGAGGTGTAGCAACCCTGGTGGGTCTCGTAGTAGAGTTCGCCGCGCCAGACCGGCAGGCCGGCGCCCCGCCGCTCGGCCGCCTTGAAGAAGTCGGCCGCCCGGACGAAGCGGACCCGGGGCAGCCCGGGAAAATCCCTGAAACGGCGGGCCGTCTCCAGCATCTCCGGGGTGACGCCGCCGCCGCCGTCGCCGTGGCCCATTGGAAAGAGGGTGGCCGGATAAACTTCGGCGTGGCGGCATTCGGACCGGGCCCGGCGCAGGTCGGCCGCGCCGGGGAAGCCGCTGTAGCCGCCCTTGAGGTAGGGAACGTGGGCCAGGACCCGGGTACCGTCGATCCCCTCCCACCAGAAGAGGGTGTGCGGAAAGCGGCTGGCCACGTTCCAGTAAAGCTTCACGGTGAAAAAGTAATCGATCCCGGCCCCCTTCAGGATCTGGGGCAGGGCGCCGTTGAAACCGAAGGCGTCCGGCAGCCAGGCGATCGGGCTGGAGGTCCCGAACTCCTCCCTCCAGAAGCGGGTACCCTGGATAACCTGCCGCACCAGCGATTCGCCCCCGGTCAGGTTGCAGTCCGGCTCCACCCACAGGCCGCCCAGCGGCTCCCAGCGCCCCTCGGCGACCCGGGCCTTGACCTGCCGGTAGAGTTCCGGGTAATGATCGCGGCAGAAGCGGTACTGGACCGGCTGGGAGTGGCCGAAGATGAAATCGGAATCCGACTCCATCAGCCGCAGGGCGGTGGAGAAGGTCCGGCCGCACTTGCGGATCGTTTCGCGCATCGGCCAGAGGTAGGCGGTATCCAGGTGGCTGTGGCCCAGCAGACCGACCTCGAAACCGGGCTCGGCCCGGCCGCCCTCCAGGAAACGGCGCAGGATCCGGTTGGCGCCGACGAGAAAGTCGGGCGATTCCGGGTCGATTTCCAGGGAGCGAAAGGACTCCTCCAGCACCGCCGCCAGCCGTTCCTTCTCGCCGGATTCGGCCGCCTCCCAGGCGGCGTTGACGGCCTTCAGGTTTTCGTGGTAATCAAGCGCCTCGGGCGAAACGAAGACCAGCCGTAACCCGAGAAAGGTGCGCGCCTGGTCCGGGTTGTAGGTCCAATCGGGCCGGGAGATGAACTGGAATTCGATCTCCAGTTCGTGGCGCGACCCGGGCCGCCAGCCGGCGGGAAGGTCCACCAGCTTGTGGTTGCGGTCAAGGCCGACCCAGGGTTTCCCGTCCAGGGAGAGCAGCCCCTCGGCGTTATAAAATCCGGCCTGCAGGAGCAGACGCCGGTTCCGGGGCGGACGGGGAATCGTCAGCCCGGCCCGGAAGAAGAGCGTTTCGCCGGCGCGGGCGAAGAAGGGAAAACTCCCGGTGAATCCGGTCCGGTCCAGGTAACGGTAACGGCCGGGAGCCAGGTAGAAGGCCCGGCGCATGAGGCCGGACTTGATTTCGGGACCCGGTTCCAGGAGCAATTCCTGGACCTGCCGGAGCGTCGACCAGATTTTTCGTTCGAAGAAAGTCATCGCGCCGCCTTTGTTAAGAGGGATTCAAGATGAAAGGCCCAGCCAGGCCAGGAGTTTCGGAAGACAGGTGAAATCGCCGGCGATGGCGTGGGCCCCGGCCTTCTCCAGCCGCGCCCGCTTGCGCGGGTTGACGCCCTCCCGGCGGACCTCGTCGGTGGCCATACCCAGGGTCAGGGCGCCCACCTCGCGACCCAGGGCGATCTCAACCCGGCCGTCGCCGACCACCAGCACCTCCGGCCCCTTGAAACCGCGCTCCTGGATCAGCTGGCGCAGAACCGCCTCCTTGGAGCACTCGGCCCGTCCCTCCGGGGCGCCGACGATCAAGGCCGCGAAGGCGGCCGCGCCGATCAGGGTCGACTCGCGCCGGACATCGCCGTGATCGGTGCCGCTGAAGAAATAGATCGAGATCCGGCGCGCCTGCAGGGCCGCAAGGAAATCGAGGCCGCCCTTGATCTGGTAATCGGAGGGAGCCTTGCGGCCGGACTGGATATCGGCGATCCGGCGGTCGACCAGTTCCATCAGCCGGCGGTTGTACTCGGCCTTGTACCACCAGGGGTCGTCGTGGTAATCGGGGTTCCGGCCGTGGCGTTTCACCGCCTCGGCCAGCCACTGCATCTGGAAGATGGTCTGGATACCGGTCGAATGGTCGATGAACTCGTCCACCTCCCGTTCCAGGTCCGGATCGACCGGCGTCGGGCCGGCGATCATCTCCAGCATCAGCGGACGCATGATGCCCTCCCAGCCCTGGCGAAGGGTGGAGATGGTGCCGTCAAAATCCAGGACGGCGAACTTCAGGGCCGGCCGGTCCGGCGGCAGTTCCTGCAGTATTTCAAGCGGCGCCAGGTCGGGTTGGTTCATGGCTTCTCCATTGAGGTTAGTTTCCGGAGCAGCTCCGCCGGGGAGGCGGTGCCGGTCGTCTTGAGTTTCCTGATTACCACCGCGGCGGCCAGGTTCCCCAATTGGGCCGCCTCCGCTCCGGAGGCGCCGGCGGCCAGCGCCAGGGTCAGCGCCGCCAGGAAGGCATCCCCGGCTCCCACGATGTCCAGGGGCGGCGCCGCCGGAACCGCCGGCAGGTGCTCCACCCGGCCGTCGGCGGCAAAAAAGGCGCCCTCGGCACCGGCGGTCATGAAGACCCGAGCCTTCTGAAGGGCCGAAAATCCGAGAGCCAGGCCGGCCCGGTCAGCCGGATCGAGGCTCGGTTTCCGGCCGGCGCCGGAGAGGGCCCGGAAGGCCTCCAGTTCATTCGGCTTCAGAATGGCCGGACCGGTGAACCCGGCGATCCGGTCGCGGCTGTCAATCACCACCGGCTTGCGGCCGGAACGGGCCAGCTCGATCAGCCGGGCCCGCACTCCGGGCGTGATCGAACCGAAACGCAACTGGTCGGAGACGCAGAGGGCGTCCACCCGTTCCCAGGTGCGTTCGAGCCGCCGGATCAGCCTGGCCTCCTCGGCGGCGGTTGGCGGCGCGTAATTGTCGAAATCGAGCCGGGGATCCTCATACTCGACCCCCGAGCTGCCCCGGCGGACCGGCTTGGCGTAGGCGGGCGTAACCCGACCCGCTCCGGCGCAGAGGCCGGCGGTCGAAATGGCGCGGCGAACCAGTTCCGCCCGCAGCCGACCGGCCCGCCAATCGCGGCCGACCAGGCCCAGGACGGTCACCCGGGCCGCGCCGAGCGCGGCCAGGTTGGCGGCCACGTTGGCGCCGCCTCCGGGCGAAAAACGCTCCTCAATCACCGGCAGCGGGAAATGGGGCGTCTCCCGCGAGAGTTCGCTCCGGGTAAGATCGGCCAGCCAGTAAATGTCGAGGCAGAGGTCGCCGATCACCGCCACCCGTACCCGGCCAATCCGCTTCAGCAATTCCCCGAGCCGGACCGGGTCCAGGTAAGGACCGGTTTTAAGTTTCGGATTCATGCGGATTCCTCACTCCAGCCCGGCCGCCAGTTCCGGCCGGCCCTGTATGCGCTCCAGCCTCTTCAAGCTCTCGGTCATGGAACGCACCGTGTGGTAATTATTCTTCCAGGCGTGGCCGAGGTAATCCCAGCGGACCCGGCCTCGGCGGTCCAGCAGGGCGTACCACTCGCCGGCCTGGTGGTTGATGACCTTCGTCCAGACAAAATCGAAAATGTTCCGGAAGGCCTCCCAGTAAGGCCGTTCCCCGAAGAGAAGGTAGGCGTCCAGGAAACCGACCAGCGCCTCGGCCTGCTGCCAGAACTCCTTCTGCCGGTCCCGCGCCGGCCCGGCCGTCCGCCCCTCCACGTAGAGTCCGCCGTACCGCTCGTCCAGCCCGTAACGCCGGGTGTGCTCCACCAGGCGGCGCAGCCGGGCCCGGTAGGGGGCCGCCGGTTCCCCGAGCGCTTCCAGGCTGCGCAGCAGAAGCCAGAAGAACTCAATGTTGTGGCCGTAGCTGGTGTTGTCCAGGGGCCGGGGCCGGCCGCCGTGGTCCCGGTCGGAACCCCAGACGGTGCGGAAGCTGATGGCCGGCCGGGGCCGGAAATCGAGCTCGAACTGGGCGATCCCGGTACCGCTGGCCGGATCGAGCATGCGCTCCCAGAGCACCCGGACCACCTCGCGGAGCTTGCGGCGATGAATCTCCCGGCCGGTCAGCTCGCAGAGGCTGGTAAAGGCCTCCATCAGGTGCATGTGGACGTCGAAGGACTTCCGGTCCCCGCCCAGGTCGCCGCCGGGCCGCGGGCTCCAATCGGACCGGAACATTTCCCGGTAGCCGCCGAAGGCGGTGTCGGCCGCGTACTTCTGGAGCAGGTCGAAGGTCCGGACCGCATAATCGGCCGCGCGCCGGTCGCCGACGGCCAGAGCATACTCGCTCAGGGCGTAGATGGCGAAACTCTGCCCGTAAACGATCTTGTCGGACTGGAGGGGCCGGCCGCCCCGGTCGGTTATCCAGAACCAACCGCCCTGCTCCTTGTCCCAGAACTTTTCCAGCAGGAAATCCAGCCCGGCGGCCGCCAGTTTTCCGGCCCGGCCGGCGCCCCGGCCGCTCCGCTCCAGCAGGGACAGCATAAAGAGGGTGCGGGTCTGCTGGATCAGGGTCTTGTCGGTCTGGCCGGTCGGCCGGCCGTTTCGATCAAAATAGGTGAGAAAGCCGCCGTCCGGATCGGCCACCCGGTCCAGCCAGAAGGGAACCAGGCGCTCGACCAGGTAAGATTCAATCCTTTCCCGAATTTCCATCGCACCGCTCCGGATGGGGGTTCCAGGTATCGCCAGGCCGGTGGTTCCACCCTTTCCACGATCTATATAAAGTAACCGAAAAGGGTTCAAAAAAGCAACCGATTCCGTCCCGTCCCGAGGCGAGGCGGAACCGGGCCGGACAAAGACAGGCGCCGGCCGGTTGTGGTATCATATTTCAAATTAAAGGAACCCGCGGCATTCAATAATTCTTCAAGGAATTCCGGAGGCAAAAACAGATGAAACCGGTCATTCAGGTGGCACTTGATTTCATCGACCTGGCCCGGGCTCTCCAGGTCGCCCGGGAGGCGGTCCAGGGCGGCGCCGACTGGCTGGAGGCCGGCACGCCGCTCATCAAGAGCGTCGGCCTGGACTCGGTCCGCAAGTTGCGCGAACTCTTTCCGGGCAAGACCATCGTGGCCGACCTGAAGACCTTCGACGCCGGCCGGCTGGAGGTGGAGATGGCGGCCAAGGCCGGGGCCGGCATCGTCTGCGTGCTCGGCAACGCGCCGGACGCCACCTTGAAGGAGTGCGTCCTGGCCGGACGCAACTACGGGGCCCGCATCATGGCCGACCTGCTCGGCGTTGAATCGGTCGAGGCGCGGGCCGTCGAACTGGTCGGTTTCGGAATCGACTATCTCAATGTTCACCTGGGCATCGACGAGCAGATGCAGGGGCGCCAATCCTTCGACCTGATCCGAAGACTCGCGCGCCGGGTCGAGGCGCCGCTGGCCGCCGCCGGCGGCCTCAACACCGAGACCGCGGTCCAGGCGCTGAAGGCGGGCGCCTCCATCTTCATCGTCGGCGGGGCCATCACCAAGAGTCCCGACGCGGCCGCCGCCACCCGCCTTTTCAAAAAGGCCCTCAAGGAGAAACGGCCGGGCAACACCGAACTCTACCGCCGGGTCGGCCCGGAAGGGCTGCTCGAGGTCCTCAGGAAGGTCTCCACCGCCAACCTTTCCGACGCCCTCCACCGGGCGGCCGGTCTGGAAGGCATCCGGCCAATCAACACCTGGAAGGGGTTGAAGATGGCCGGCCCGGCACTGACGGTGCGCACCTATCCCGGTGACTGGGCCAAGCCGGTCGAGGCGGTCGACCAGGCCGAGCCGGGCCAGGTGATCGTCATCGAGGCCGGCGGCCGCACCCCGGCGGTCTGGGGCGAACTGGCCACCAGCAGCGCCGTCGTGAAGAAACTGGCCGGAGTGGTCATCGACGGCGCCATCCGCGACACCAGCGACATCGCCGGGCTCAAGTTCCCGGCTTTCTCGCGCCTGATCTGCCCCCAGGCCGGCGAACCGAAGGGTCTGGGCGAGATCGGCGTTCCGATCACCGTTGGCGGCCAGCGGGTGATGACCGGGGACTGGGTGGCGGGCGACGCCGACGGGGTGATGGTCATTCCCAGGGCCGAGGCGGTGGAGTTCGCCAACCGGGCGATGGACGTGCTGGAGAAGGAGAACCGGCTGCGCGAGGAGATCCAGCGCGGCGGCACCCTGGCCCAGATCACCGAACTGCTCAAGTGGGAAAAACGTTGACTGCAGCCGGTTCCGGGCACTCCAAAGGTCCGGCTCAACCTTAAAGAAAAGGAGACGGAATGGATATCAAGGGCAGGATGGTAAAGGTTCGCTTCAAGAAATACTTCGCCGAGCAGCGCCTCTGGCTCTTCCTTGGTCGGGTGCTCGAAATTTCGGAAAACTGGATCCAGGTCGAGGGACGGGGAATCGTGCACTTTCACGCGCCGCGCCGGACCGAGATCGACGAGGAGCCCCGGGTAGTGGTCATCCCCCGCGACAATATCGCCCACATCCGGATCCTGCCCGACAGCTTCACTCTCGACAAAATCGAAATACTCACCCGGGGCGGCCGCTTCTTCGTGAAGGTCCCGGACGGACCGGACACCAGCATCGGCGACGAATTCTAACCGGGCCCGGCACCGGCCGCCTCTTTGACCCGCCGGGCCAGTTCCGGCCGGATTCCGGCCGCGGCCAGGTCCTCGACGGTCGCCGCCCGGATGGCGGCCGCCGATGGGAAGGCGCGCCGCAGCCGGGCGCGGTTGACCGGACCCAGGCCGGGGATCTCATCCAGCCAGGAGGCGGTCAGCTTCCGGCTGCGCAGCCGCCGGTGATAACCGACCGCGAACCGATGCGCCTCATCGCGCACCTGCCTTAAAAAAAGCCCTTCGGGCGACTCCGGCGGCACCGGCAGCGGCAGGCGGCGTCCGGCCACGAAGAACCGCTCGAACTTCTTGGCCAGGCCGACCAGGGGCAGGTCGACCCCGACCTCCTTCATCACCCGGCGGGCCGTCTCGACCTGGCCGCGGCCCCCATCGACCAGCACCAGGTCCGGCTTCGGCCAGCCCGTCTCCGAAAACCGCCGCCGCAAAACCTCCGCCAGCATGGCGTAATCATCGCTGCCCCGGACGCCGCGGATCCGGAAACGCCGGTAACCGTCGCGGTACGGGGACCCGGCCAGGAAGGTCACCATCGATCCCACCGCCTCCGAACCGAAGAGGTTGGAGATGTCGTAGGCCTCGATCCGCAAAGGTTCCTTCTCCAGCCCCAGCCGTTCCTTGAGTTTGAGCACCCGCCGGTCGGCCGGCAGCTCCCGGCCGAATTTCCGGCTCAGTCCGCGCGGATGGCGGGCCACCCGCTGCAAGGCCTCCAGCTCGTCCCGCAGGCGGGCCGCCCGCTCGAATTCCAGCCGGCGGGAGGCCTCGGCCATGGCCGACTTCAATTCCCGGACCAGCGCCGGGTTGCGCCCCTGGAAGAAGGCCCGCAGGGCCCGGACGGTCCGGTCGTATTCGGCCGCGGTGACCAGGCCGGCGCAGGGCGCCAGGCAGCGGCCCAGGCTGTGGTCAAGGCAGGGCCGGACCGGCCGGGCCGGATCGATGCGGCGGCGGCAGGCGGCGACCGGAAAGACCCGGCGCAGGTTGCGCAGCGAGCGGCGCAGGGCCCAGACATCGGTGAAGGGTCCGTAATATTCGCCGCCGGACCGGGTCCGCCCGCGCACCAGCGCCAGGGCGGGAAAGGGCCCGTCGCCCAGGCGGAGAAAGGGGAAACTCTTGTCGTCCTTGAGGTCAATGTTGTAATGGGGCTGGTAGGACTTGACGAGCCGGCTCTCCAGGAAGAGGGCCTCGGCCTCGCTGGCCAGCGGAATGGATTCGAGGTCGGCGATCTCGGCTACCAGGCGGGCGGTCTTGGGATCGAGCGGCCGGCCGGGCTGAAAGTAGGACTGGACCCGCTTACGCAGGGAAGCGGCCTTGCCGACGTAAAGAATCCGGCCGTCGGCGGCACGGAAGATGTAAACGCCCGGGCCATCCGGGAGTTCACGAACCTTCGTCGGAAGGCTTCGGGGCGGTTTCTTTTTCGGCCGGACCGGCTTCGGACGGCCGGGAGCGGGCCTTTTCGGCTTCGGCGGCATAATTCAGCTGCAGGTTGGCGATGCTCTCGTTGAGAACGCGCTCCTCTTCCTGAGTCAGGTTCCCCCGGCTCTTGTCGCGCAGGATCGACAGCAGGCCGATGGCCGATTCGGCCGCCGGCAGGTTCACCTCGGACCGGCCGTTGGCCGGGTTGGGAAACTTGCCCAGGGCCTGCCAGCCGGCGGCCTGAAAGATCATCACCAGGTCAATGAATTCCATGCTTGCTCCAGTGGTTGAATCAGCCGGAAATGGATGCCCCGGCAAAGATTTCGACCAGGAAATTCACGGCCGGGACCAGAAAATCGAAGAGGCCGAAGGCGACCAGGGCGAAGACGATCAGCATCCCATAACGTTCCAGGCGGTAGTAGGCGGCCTCCATCCGGAAGGGCAACAGGGTGCCCAGGATCCGAGAACCATCCAGCGGCGGGACCGGGATGAGGTTGAAGAGGGCCAGCAGGTAGTTGATGAAGACCCCGTACAGGAGCAAAAGACCGAAGCCGTTCCCGGCGGTCTGACCGCTCAGCCGGAAGGCCAGCGCGAAGAGGGTTCCCAGGACCAGATTGGAGACGGGCCCGGAGGCGCCGACCTCCAGCATGCCCCGCTGAAAATCCCGGAAGCGGAAGGGGTTGATCGGGACCGGCTTGGCCCACCCGATCATGACCGGGCTCCGCATCAGGACAAGCAGGATCGGAAAGATCAGGCTGCCGAACGGATCGATGTGGGGCAGCGGGTTGAGGGTCAGTCGGCCCATGACCCGGGCGGTGTCGTCACCATTGCGGAGAGCGGCCAGGCCGTGGCTCACCTCGTGGATGATGACCGAGAAGAAGAGGATCGTGATCAGGCCGACGATGATTACCGGAGGCATGCAATTATTATAACCTCCGGCGCCGGCCGGGACAAATGGCGGGTCAGGCGGACGGCCGCTCCCGGTACCTTCGGTGCAGCAGCAGCCAGTAAGCGGCGGCGTAAGCGGCCAGGCCGCCGGCGAAGGCGGCCAGCAGCGAAAGAAGCGGCCCCAGGTGCCGGGCCGCCCGCAGGCATCGCCAGGCCGCCAGGACGGCCAGGCCGGAGATCAGGAGCACTCCGAGCGCCTTCCGCAGCACCAGCTTCCCGTCCAGAGGGCCGATCCGCCGCCGCAGCAGGTGGTAAAGCAGGAAGAAATTAAGGGTGCCCACCAGGGCGGTGGCCAGGGCGATCCCTCCCTGGCGCAGCGGCCCCATCAGGAGCAGGTCCAGCCCGACGTTGACCAGGATGCTCAGCAGCCCGACCCGGACCGGGGTGACGGTGTCCCGGAGGGCGTAAAAGGCCCGGGTCAGGAGAATGCCGCCGGTATAGGCGAAGAGTCCCATCGAGTAAAAGAGCAGGGCGAACCCGGTGGCGGCGGTGGAACGGCTGGTGAAGAGGCCGCGCTCAAAGAAGACCCGGATAATGGGCTCCCGGAAGAAGACCAGGCCCAGGGCGGCCGGGATTACCAGAAGAAAGTTGAGCTGCATGGAAAAGTTGAGGGTCTGCTTCAATTTCGGCAGGTCGCCCTCGGCGGCCAGCCGGGAAAGCGAGGGCAGCGCCACGGTCGCGATGGCCACCCCGAAGACCCCGATGGGCAGCTGCACCAGCCGGTTGGCGTACCAGAGCGAACTGACCATGCCGGGGCTGATCAGGCTGGCCAGGAAGTAATCGACCATCAGGTTGATGGGCGTAACCGCCACGCCGACCAGGACCGGCAGCAGCAGGCGGCCCATGCGAACCAGGGCGGGGTTCCGGAAGTCCAGGGAGGGGCGCAGGCGGAAACCGCGGCGGTGAAAAGCCGGCAGGGCTATGGCCAGCTGGGCGGCGCCGCCCAGCAGCAGACCTCCGATCAGGCAGTAGGTGCGCCCGGTCAGGCCCAGGTTAAACCGGCCGGCCGCCAGCACCAGGCTTAAAATCCAGAAGAAATCCAGTCCGAGGGGGGCCAGGGCCGGCGCGGTAAAATGGCCGAGAGAGTTGAGCACGCCCATCACCAGAGCCGCCAGGGAGATGAAGACCAGGTAGAAGATCGTGAAGCGCAGGAAGGAGAGGATCAGAAAGGCCTTGTGGCTGATCGGGAAGAACCGGGCGGCGCCGGCGGCCAACATGACCAGGACCGAGAGGGCCAGCGTGGCAAGCAGGCTGGCGCCGATCGTGTCGCTGACAACCTTCTGCGCCTCCGGGCGGCGTTCGGGCCCCAGGTACTCGGAGAAGACCGGTATGAAGGCGCTGTTCAGGCCGCCTTCGGCCAACACCCCGCGCAGGAAGTTGGGAATCATGAAGGCCAGCAGGAAGGCATCGTAAACCAGCGTGGTACCGAAGTAATTGGCGCTGGTCATTTCGCGGGCCAGCCCGGCGACCCTTACCAGGATGGTAGCCAGGGTAACCACTCCAAAAGCCCTGATGAATCCTTTCTTAAGCATCTGGATGCCCGGCCGGCGGCGTGAAGAGATGAAAAAGCGGGGTCCCTTTTCGGGAGGTGGTGTCTCGATGCGGGAACCGGCTTGCGGTGGAAACGTGCCCCACCTTCATATTATAAGGCTTTTCAACCGGTTTGACAATCACCCTCCTTTCTGGCAAAATAGGTTTTCAAGCTGTCCCGCGGTTCAACCGTGAACTTTTCCCGGAACCCAACCGAAGAAAGAGGCTCGCATGCTTACCAAGCGCATCATACCCTGCCTGGACGTCAAGGACGGCCGGGTGGTCAAGGGCATCAACTTCGTCAACCTGCGGGACGCCGGTGACCCGGTGGAAATCGGCTCGGCTTACAGTAACGCCGGCGCCGACGAGCTGGTCTTCCTTGACATCACCGCCTCGCACGAGAAAAGGAATACGATCCTCGACGTGGTGGAACGGACGGCCGGCTCGGTCTTCATACCCCTGACCGTGGGCGGCGGCATCCGCAGCCTGAATGATATCAAGGAGACCCTGCGGGCGGGCGCCGACAAAATCTCCATCAATACCAGCGCCGTGGAAAACCCCGACCTGATCCAGTCCGGGGCGGCCAGTTACGGGAACCAGTGCATCGTGGTGGCCATCGATGCCAAGCAGACCGGTCCCGGCCGCTGGGAGGTCTACACTTACGGCGGCCGCCGGGCAACCGGTCTCGAGGCCGTGGCCTGGGCCCGGCAGGCGGTCGAGCTGGGCGCCGGGGAATTGCTGGTGACCAGCATGGACCGGGACGGCACCCGGAACGGCTACGATGTCCCGCTGACCCGGGCGATCTCCGAAGCGGTCCCGGTGCCGGTGATCGCCTCCGGCGGCGCCGGCAGGCTCGAACACCTGGCCGAGGTGCTCAAGGAAGGCGGCGCCGACGCGGTCCTGGCCGCCAGTATCTTCCACTACGGGGAGTTCACCGTCCGGCAGGCCAAGAAGTTCCTGGCCACCCGCGGTATCCCGGTACGCCTTGCCTGATGTCAAGGTACCTGGTTGTTCTCCTCTATAACCTGGCTCTGCTCGCGGCGCTGCCCTTCTTCCTGCCGGTCTCGGCCGGCCGCCACCTGCGACGGAACGGAGGCCTCCGGGGCCTCCGGGCGCGACTGGGCCTGGCCGCTCCCGCCCGCCGGCCGCGGATCTCGCCGGGCGCGGTCTGGATCCACCTGGTCTCATATGGGGAAGTGGTCACCGCCGCACCCTTCGTCGAAACCCTGCTCCGGGAGAGCGGCCGGCCGGCGGCGATCTGGACGACCACTCCAACCGGATACCGGGCGGCCCGCAAGGCCTTTCCGGAGCTGCCGGTCAATTACCTGCCGATTGATCTTCCCCTCAACTGGCCGTTCCTATTCGGCCGCTACCGCCCTTCCGTTTTCATCAGCCTCGAGGCCCTCTTCTGGCCAAACCTGCTTATCTTCCTCGACCTCTTCCGGGTACCGGCGGTCCTCATCAACGGCCGGTTGTCGCCCCGATCCTTCCGGCGCTACCTGAAAGCCAGGCCGCTCCTGGCCCCCCTGCTAAAACGGGTAAGCGCCCTGGGCATGCGCAGCCAGCCGGAGGCCGACTGGATCGTACGCCTGGGGGCGCCGGCCGGCCGCGTTCGCGCCACCGGCAGCCTCAAGTATGACCTGGTGATCGAGCGGGCCGCCCGCATCGATCCGGAAAGCGTCCGGCGGGAATACGGCCTGCCCGGAAATTGCCTGGTCTTCGGTTCCATCCACCCCGAAGAGGAGGCGCTGGCCCTCTCGGTATCCCGGCGCCTTCTCGAAGAATTCCCCGGCCTCAAAATCATCCTGGCCCCGCGCCACCTGGAACGCAGCCGGCTGGTTGAACTGCTGGCGGAATCCGGCCAGGCCTTCCAGGCGGTCAGTTCCTTCCAGACCCCGCTGGCCGCCCCCTTTCTCCTGCTGGACCGGATGGGCTGCCTGAACCGGGCTTACGCGGCCGGCCGGGCCGCCTTCGTGGGCGGCAGCCTGACCATCTTCGGAGACGGCGGCCACAACCTGGTTGAACCGGCCGCCTTTGGCCGGCCGGTCGCCTTCGGACCGCACGCCTGGAACTTCCGGGAAGAGTCCGGGCTCCTTCTGGATTGCGGCGGCGGCGTCCTGGTCCGATCGGAAACGGAACTCCATCAATTCTTTCGCCGGACGCTCCTGGATCCGGCCTGGGCCGACGCGGCCGGAAACCGGGCCCTGGAAGCGGTGCGAAAGCGTACCGGCGGGGTGGAAAGATCGGTGGCGATCGTCCGGGATTTATTGACCAACGGCATCAATGAGGCGGCTTGAAGATTATTGACATGCCAACTCAAGAATCCGGCGGCGAAATGACGGAGCCCAAACCCAACCTCGGCGATTTTACCCTGGAAGAACTGACCGCCCGCCTCTCCGAACTGGGCGAGCCGACCTACCGGGCTGTCCAGGTCTTCAACTGGCTCTACCGGAAGGGTGCCGAAGACTTTGCCTCGATGACCAACCTGCCGGCCGCTCTCCGCCATCGGCTGACGGAGAGCTTCTCCATCGTCCGGCCGGTGGCGGCGGAACGGCGCCGGGCCGCCGACGGAACCGAAAAGATACTCTTCCGGCTGGCCGGCGGCGGCGGCGTGGAAACCGTGCTGATTCCAAGCCCGCCGCGCCTGACGCTCTGCCTTTCAACCCAGTTCGGCTGCCGTTTCGGCTGTGTCTTCTGCGCCAGCGGCCGGATCGGTTTCAAGCGAAACCTGACCCCCTCGGAAATCGTCGGACAGGTACTCCAGGTACAGTTCCGGGAGAAGCGGCCGGTGACCAACCTGGTCTTCATGGGCATGGGTGAGCCCTTCGACAATTACGAGAATCTGACCGCCGCCATCCGGATCCTGAATCATCCGCACGGCCTGAATATAGGCGCCCGGAAGCTGACCGTCTCCACCTGCGGCCTGGTCCCGCAGATCGAGGCCTTCCGGGAGCTCGGCCTCCAGGTCGAATTATCAATCTCCCTCCACGCCGCCGATGAGGAACTGCGAAGCCGCCTGATGCCGGTGAACCGCCGTTACCCGCTCGCCGAGCTGCTGCCGGCCGCGGCCCGCTACACCAGAGAGACCGGCCGCCAGCTGACCCTCGAGTACCTGCTGATGGCCGGGGTCAACGACGGACCGGAGGCGGCCCGGCAGCTGGCCGAGACGGCCCGGCGGCTGGGGGCCAAGGTCAATCTCATCAACTTCAACCCGGTCCCTGGCCTGCCCTTCAAGCCGGCGCCGGAACCGGCGGCGGCCGCCTTTCAGAAGGGGCTCCGGGCCGCCGGGGTAAACGTCACCCGGCGCCGGAGCCGGGGCGCCGGGGTCGGGGCCGCCTGCGGACAGCTGGCCGGAGAATCATGAAAAAAGAAGGCCCTTTCCGGGCGGTCATCTTCGATATCGACGGTACCATCACCCGCCCGGTCAGTTCCTGGCGTTACCTCCACGAGCGCCTCGGCAAATGGGACGCGCTCGCCTGCCGCTACCAGGAGCAATTCCTGGCCGGCCGCATCTCCTACCGACGCTTCTGCCACCTGGACGCCGCCCACTGGGCCGGCCGGAGCGACTCGGAAATGGAAGGCATCTTCGACGCGGTCCCCTATGCCCGTTACGCGGTCCCCTGTCTCAAGAAGCTCAAGCAGACCGGCCTCAAGCTGGCGGCGGTCTCTACCGGTCTTCAGTACCTGCCCCGCCGCCTCCAGCGGGAACTGGGATTCGATGCCGTCCTCTGCAACGAACTGGTGGTCGGCCGGGACGGCCGGCTCACCGGCGAGGTAAAGATCAACATCACCCACGGCGCCAAGGGCCGGGCGCTGGGCCGGATACTCAAGGAACTGGAAGTAAAGCCGGCCGAGGTGATCTGCGTGGGCGACAGCGAGGGCGACATCCCGATGGCCCGGGCCGTCGGCTACTCGATCGCCTTCAACTCCTCCTCACCGGAACTCTCGGACCTGGTTGATTACAACTGCCGGAGCGACGACTTCCGCGAGGTGATGCGCTGTATTTTAACCCGGTTGACCGGCTCCGGCGGCCGGAAACTTCAAACGGCCGGCCCTTCCGGAGTATAATCAAAATCCATGGCCGAACCTGAAAAAACCGGCCGGAAGCAGGCCCGGCGCCTGACTTTTACCGGCCGCGGCGCCCCGCCGGTTTCGGTCGCCTGGAAACGGGGACCGGCCGCGCCGGACAATTACCTGAATTACCACCGGGAACCGGAACTGCAGTTCATCAAGCGCGGCGCCGGGGCCTACCTGATCGAAGGGCGGCGCCACCCCTTCCGGAAAAACAGCCTGCTGCTGATCCGTCCCAACCAGGTACACCGCATCATCGCCTCTCCCGGGCTTTTCATCGAGCGGGCGACGGTCATCTTCGACCCCGACTTCCTCGGCCGCTGGCCGGACCCGGCCTTCGAATCCTTCTCCGCCCGGGTGCTCCTGCCGGAACGGGAAGCGACTGCGGTGGAGATCGCCCTCAACAGCCTGACCCGGGAAATCAAGGAACGGGAACCTTTTCACCGGGAGGTGGCCCGGACCGAGCTGGAGAAGGTGCTCTGGCTGGCCCACCGCTTCGGCCGGCGGCCGGCCGGCCGACCGCCGGCCCACCCCCGGCTTCGAAAAGTAATCGAATACCTGGACGACAATTTCGCCGACGACCTCGGCCTGGAGGAGTTGGCCGACCGCTTCGCTCTTTCGGCCGGCCACCTTTCGCGGACCTTCAAACGCTACACGGGCCTGGGACTGAAACAGTACATTCTCCAGCGCCGGATCGTGGCCGCCAAGCGCCTTCTGGAAGAGGCGCCCGGGTTGAAGGTGGCGGCCGTCTCCAACCGGGTCGGTTTTCACGACTTCGCCGTCTTCAACCGGGATTTCAAGCTCATCACCGGACTCACCCCATCAGCCTACCGCAAGAATTCATACCCGGCCGTCAAAAAATAGTATTGTATTGCATTCCCCTTTCGGCTATCATTAATAAGAAGCGAGCGGCCGCCGCTCGTTACCGAAAAAATTCAAGGAGGCATGGCCATGTCAAAACTGGCGCTCTTCGGCGGGCCCCGGGCTGTAAGTTCCGACTACCGGGAAATCTTCGCCTGGCCGATCGTCAACGCCGAGATGGAATCGGCGGTTCTGGAGGTCCTGCGCAACGGCAACATGTCGGGCAGCAATCTCACCCGGCAGTTCGAACGGGCCTTCGCCGACTGGCATGGTCGGACCTACGGGCTGGGCTGCAACAACGGCACCGCCTCCCTGCACTGCGCCATGTTCGGCCTGAAGATCGGCCCGGGCGACGAAATCATCTGCCCGAGCATAACCTACTGGGCCTCCTGCCTGCCGGTCTATTCGCTCGGGGGAACGGTGGTTTTCGCCGACATCGACCCCAAAACGCTCTGTCTCGACCCCGATGACATCGAGGCGCGCATCAGCAAGCATACCAAGGCCATCCTGGTGGTCCATTACTGCGGCCGGCCGGCCGACATGGACCGCATCACGGCCGTCGCCCGCAAGCACAAGCTGGCCGTCATCGAGGACGTTTCCCACGCCCACGGCGCCCTTTACAAGGGGCGGCTGGTCGGAACCTTCGGCGCGGCGGCCGGCTTCTCGCTGATGTCGGGCAAATCCTTTGCCATCGGCGAAGCCGGCATCATGCTCACCGACAGCCAGGAGGTCTACGAACGGGCGGCCGCCTTCGGTTTCTACGAGCGCAGCGGCGAACTCACTCTCCCGGAACTCAAGGCCGGCGCCGGCTTGCCCTGGGGCGGCTACAAGTACCGCATGCACCAGATGTCCTCGGCGGTCGGCCTGGTCCAGCTGAAGAAATACCCGGCCGAGATGGCCGAGATCGACCGGGCCATGAATTACTTCTTCGACCGGCTGGAAGGCACGCCGGGCATCCGGTCCTTCCGCCCCAAGGGTGAACCGGGCAGCACCATGGGCGGCTGGTACAACCCGATGGTCGGATACGTGCCCGAGGAGCTGGGCGGCCTTTCGGTGACCCGTTTCTGCCAGTCGCTGCTGGCCGAAGGATTCAAAACCAGCCCGGGCTGCAACTCCGCCTTGCACCTGCATCCCCTTTTCAACACCGTTGATGTTTACGGCCACGGCCGGCCGACCCGGATCGCCAATTCCGACCGCGACCTGCGCCAGCCGCCGGGAACGCTGCCGGTCTCCGAAGGGCTCCAGAGCCGGGTCTTCAAGGCCCCCTGGTTCAAACGCTTCGACACCAAGGCCATTGATGAAATCGTGACGGCCATCAAAAAGAGCGCCGAGAATTACCGGGAACTGCTGGCCGACGATCCGGGCAACCCGGAGATCATGGGCGGCGCGGGACTCACCCAGCTGGTACGGTAGCCGCGGCCAGGCCGCCAGGGCAGGCGCCTCTTTCAACCCCTGCCAATAAGGAGAAATATATGGTCCGGACCAGGAAGAAACTGCCGGGACTCTGCAGAAGCGCCGCGCTGTTCCTGCTGCTGCTGGCGGCCTTTCCGGCCGGCGCCGGCGGCCAGGCGCTGCCTTACAACACCGTCCTCTGCGGCCGGACCGAAGGCGTGATCACCGTGGACGGCCGCCTGGACGAGCCGGCCTGGGCGCAGGCCCCGGCCACGCCGGTCTTCACGGACCTGGCCACCGGCGCGGCGGCGGCCTTCCCGACCTTCGCCAAATTCTTGCGCGACCGGCAGAATCTCTACGTGGCCTACGAGGTGGCCGACACCCGGATCTGGTCTGAATGCGCGAAACGGGATGTAAACCTCTACTGCTCTACCGACCGGGGCCTTTATAATGAAGGATTCATAGAACTGTTTATCGATCCGGACGACGACGGCCGCAACCAGATCGAGATCCACGTCAACCCCCAGAACGCGGTCACCGACCAGTACAAGACCTACTGTACCAGCTGGTACACCCGGACCAAACTCGGCCTGCCACACTTCCGGGCCCCGGCCAACCAGGCGACCTGGGACCTGGCCGGAATGCGGACCGCGGTGCGCCTGGAGGGCACGCTCAACAAACACGATGACACCGACCGGGGCTGGACGGTGGAGATCGCCATTCCATTCGCCTCGCTTAAGGAGTTCGCCGGCGGCCAGTCCCTGCCGCCCCGCGAGGGCGACAGTTGGCGGATAAACGTCTGCCGACGTTACCGGCTGGAACGGGGCGCGCCGGTCGAATACTGGAGCTGGCCGGTTCTGAATTCCAATAATTGTCACCGGGCGGACAGGTGGGGTTACCTGCTCTTCGAGGACCGGCCGGCCGGCCGGGCGGCCCGGCTGGAAAACCTGCCGCCGGCCCGGTTTGACTGGAAGGCTCTCTGGGCCAAGCCGCCCCGGAGCCGGGCCCAAGCACAGCAGCTGGCCCGGCTGGCCGACGACCTGGGCTTCAACGTCATCATCCTTCAGGCGACCGGCTACAACCAGGCCTGGTACCGCAGCAGCATTCTCAAGCCGGCCAAAGGATTGACCATCGACCCGCTGGCCGAGGTGATCCGGGCCGCCCACCCGCGCGGCATCAAGGTCTACGCCTGGGTCATCTACCTGGCCGACAGCGGCTCGGACGCCATGCGCGCAAAGGCGCCGGAATTCTACCAGAAACTGAAGCCCGGCACCGCGGCCGACACCGGGCCGCGCCGCAACCCGGACCGTGAGAACCTGATGGCCGGCGACTGGCTCTGCCCGGACCGGGGCCTGACCGACCACGAAAAGAAGATCAGCCTGGAAATCGTCACCCGCTACCCGGTCAACGGCCTGGCCATCGACTACCTCGGCTACCGGAATTACCGGGACTGCCACTGCGAGTACTCCGTCCGACGTCGGGCCGAGTTCGAACGCCGGCTGATTGCCAAAGAGGGTTTTTACAAGCCCTGGTCGGCAACCATGGTCGCCGATGAATTCTCCGAGCAGTCGCTGATCGACTGGACCGAGGAGCTGGTGGCGGCGGTCAAGGCGGTCCGGCCCGGCCTCAAGACCGCCATCCACCTTTACCCGGACTTTGACCCCAACCCGCTCTACGGCCACCGGCTGCCGGTCGATTATCTCGGCCAGACGGTCGCCTGGTTCTACCAGCCCTACTGGAGCCCGGAGAAAATCTACTACCGGACGCGCCTGCACCAATCCCTCTCGAGCCGCTACCAGCGCAAGAGCCGCTTCGTGCCCTTCGTCGGCGTGGCCAAGGGAAAGCTGCTCAAGTCCCCGGAGCAGGTCCGACAGGAGCTGCGGATCGCCGGCAACTTCGGCAACGGCGCGGTCATGTTCGCCTTCTCCGACGTCCTGCTCGAAAACCCGGCCCTGGCCGAGGCCGTCAAAAAGGAGTTGAAAAAACGGTAGTACCCGGACCGGCCGGCGAAAACAGGCCGGCATCACGCTAACCCCAAAAAACCATGGCTTTGCTACACATCAACTACTGGTCAGCCCCGCTCGGGAAACAGGCCGCCCTTTATTTCATCCTGCCCCAGGGCAAGGAGACGGAACCCTGCCGAGTCGTTTACCTTCTCCACGGACGCAGCGACGATTACACCATCTGGCTGCGCCGCACCAGCCTGGAAAGGTATGCCGAAGCGACCGGCCTGGCGGTCGCCCTGCTCGATGGTGCCCGTTCATTTTACACCGACAGTTTTGACGGCGTCTTCAAATACGAGCAGCACATCCTGGAGACCGTCAATTATCTCGATAAGACCTTCCATACCGTTCGCTCCGCCCGGGGCCGGGGCATCGGCGGCCTCTCGATGGGCGGCTATGGCGCGGTGAAGCTCGGTTTTAAGCATCCGGACCTCTTCGGATCGATCACCGCCCATTCCTCGGTTCTTGACCTGGCCGGGTACATCAAAAAACACCCTTCCCCGGAATTGAAGGCCATCTTCGGTCCCCGATCAAAGGCCGGTGAAGACCCTTTCCGGCTGGCGGCCCGAGTCAAGCAGATACCGGCCCTTTACTTCGACTGCGGCCTGGATGATCCACTGCTTGAGGATAACCGGCGCTTCGCCTCCCGGCTCAAGGAGCTGGGGCTGCCCCACACCTACCGGGAATACCCGGGCGCCCACACCTGGGAATACTGGGACCGGTACATCCAGACCGCCCTGAACTTTCATCGACACACACTAACCGGGCACTCCTCCCGAACCGCTCTTTCAAAGAAGGTTCCCGGTGCAGTATAATATATAAGAAGCGCTTGTAGCTCAACTGGATAGAGCGTTAGCCTCCGGAGCTAAAGGTTCAGGGTTCGACTCCCTGCAAGCGCGCCAGGAGGCCCATGGCGGCCTCCTGCCGCAAGCGCGGTTTCACCAGGACCCTCTATGGACCTTCTGATCAGGAACGGCCGGGTGGTTGATCCGGCCCAGCAGATTGACGAAACCCTGGATGTCTCCTGTTCCGGCGCCAAAATCCTCCGCCTGGGCAAAAAACTGCCCGTTCCTTCCCCCCGTACCGAAATCATCGATGCCCGAGGCCTGGTGGTAACCCCCGGCTGGATCGACGCCCACTGCCACCTGCGTGAACCGGGCCGGGAGGACGAGGAGAGTATCGCCAGCGGGGCCGCCGCGGCCGCGTCCGGTGGTTTCACCACGCTCATGGCCATGCCCAACACCACGCCCTGCATCGACAATGCCGCCCTGGTCGCCTTCGTCCTCAATGAAGGAGCCCGGACCCCGGTACGCGTGCTGCCCATCGGAGCGATCACCCGTGACCGGGCCGGCAAGGAACTGACCGAAATGGCCGAGATGGCCGAACGGGGAGCGGTCGCCTTCTCCGACGACGGCAATTGCCTGGCCGACAGCCGGATCCTGCGCCGGGCGCTGGAGTATAGCCGGCTGGCCGGCCGGCCGCTCATCGACCATCCCGAAGACCCGGCCCTCTCCCGCAACGGCGCCATGAACGAGGGGACCCTCTCGACCCGGCTGGGACTGGCCGGCATTCCCCGGGAGGCCGAAGAGATCGCCGTCAGCCGGGATATCGCTCTGGCCGGCCTGACCGGCGGCCCGCTTCACCTGGCCCACCTGACCACGGCCGGCTCGGTCGAACTGGTCCGCCAGGGGAAGAAAAAAGGATTGCCGGTGACCGCCGAGGTGACGGTCCACCACCTTACCCTGACCGAGGCGGCCGTCTCCGGATACGACACCAACGCCAAGGTAAGCCCGCCCCTGCGGACCGCCGCCGACATCAAGGCGCTGCGCAAGGGCCTGCGTGACGGCACCATCGACATTATCGTGACCGACCACGCCCCCCACAGCGTTGAGGAGAAGGAAACCGATTTTCAAAACGCCGCCTGCGGTATGATCGGCCTGCAGACGGCCCTGCCGCTGGTAAACGAGCTGGCCGGAGAGATCCCGCTGGCGGTCCTGGTGGCCGGACTAACCTGCAACCCGGCCCGGATCTTCGGGCTCAAGGAATGCGGCAGTCTGCAGCCCGGTTACCGGGCCGACCTGGCCATCTACGACCCGGAATCAAGCTGGGTCCTGACCCCGGAGCTGATCCTGAGCCGCAGCCGCAACACGCCCTTCCTCGGCCGCCGCCTCAAGGGACGGCTCGTCCGCACCGTCTGCGGCGGCCGGACCGTCTTCAAGGCCTGAGAAACGCAACACCCGGAGTCCAGCCCGGGCCCCGGAAACCGGCCACCCCCATCCAAACCACGAAAGGAGCCCAACGATGGCGCAGCAGAAAAAAAAGGGGCGGAGCCCGGTCATCGATGCCCACAATCACCCGGACTGGCATGGCCACAACCTGGAAAAGTTCCTGGCCAACATGGACTCTTTCGGCATCGACCAGACCTGGCTGCTCAGCTGGGAGTGCCCGGCCGACGAATACAGCAACGGTAGTTACTGCCCGCCGCCGATGGGCCCGGACGGCCCGATACCCTTCGCCCGCTGCCTTTCCTACGCGGAACGGGCGCCCGACCGGTTCGTCCTGGGCTACGCGCCGGATCCGAGGCGGCCCGAGGCGATCGACCGGCTGGCGGCCGCGATTGAAATATACGGGGTGAGGGTTTACGGGGAGCTGAAACTGCGGATGATGTACGACAACCCCGACGCCCTCCGCCTCTTCCGCTTCTGCGGAGAGAAGAAGGTACCGGTGATCGTCCACCTGGATTATGAAATCGGTGAAAACCGGAACCGCTATCCGAGGCCCAACTGGTGGTACGGAGGCGGCATCGAAGCCTTCGAGCGGGCCATCCGGAAATGCCCGGATACCATCTTTCTCGGTCACGGCCCCGGCTTCTGGGCCCACATCTCGAAAGACGGCCAGCACCTGGTCTCTTACTACCCGTCGGGACCGGTGGTCAGGGAGGGTGAGGTGACGCGGTTGATGCGGCGGTATCCGAATCTTTACGCCGATCTCTCGGCCGGCTCCGGCCGCAAGGCCCTCAACCGGGACCCGGGCCACGCGGTCGAATTCCTGCTGGAGTTCCAGGAGCGCATACTGTACGCCCGGGACTGCTTCGACAACGGCCACCAGGAACTGCTGAAATCGCTGAAACTGCCGGCGAAGACCCTGGCCATGATCCTGGGCGGAAACGCCCGGAAACTGGTGCCGCCGGGCCCGGCCTTACGGTAAACCTCCCCTTATGCCTGCCCGGAGAGTGTCTGGGCGAAAGCGCGGAGGCTGGTGAGATGGCGCCGTTCTTCGTCCAGGATCTTCCGGACATGCCCCTTCTGATCCTCGGGAACGAAGGCCAGCAATTCGTGGTAATAAAGGATTGAGTCCTTTTCGGCCCCAACCGCCAGTTCCAGGGCCTGGGCCTCGTTGAAAGCGGCCGCGGTGATGGCCTTGAAACCTTTCTGCTGGTTAAAGATGGCCGCTTCGGCCAGCGCCTTCAGGTAGAGTTCCAGCTCGCCCGGGTAGGCCTCGGCCAGGGGCGACTTCGGAACCTGCCGGCCGAGCGATTCGAAGTAATCCCGGTGCTTGATCTCATCCTCCGCCAGCATTTTAAAGAGGTCGGCGGCCGGCTGCGAACGGGCCAGCCGGGCGGCTTCCCGGTAAAAACGGTTGCCGTTGTTCTCGATCTCCACCGCGATCCGGACGATCTCTTCCGCGGAATATATCAACGCCATCCCATACCTCCCGAAGTTGACCCTTCCCGAGCCCTGGTTTTTCCGATCGATCAGGCCGGCTTGGCCAGGCCGTAGCGAGCGATGTTGCGGTCGGCGATCGCCTGGATCTCCTGGAGCGCGGCTTCGGCGCCGGGCTTGAAGAGATGGCGGAAACGTCCCTGCAGCTTCAGGTACTCGGCGACCGGCTTGGGAGCCGATAGGGTGTAGCTGCCGGTTTGCTGCCCGCCCTCGAATTCGACCATTGGAAAGAGCCCCGTCTCAACGGCCAGCCGGGCGACCCGGTAGGTGTCGGCCGGCTCGTGGCGCCAGCCGAGCGGACAGGGCACGTGGATGTGGAGGTACTTCGGGCCGCGGATGGCCAGCGCCTTCTTGACCTTCTTCTGCAGGTCCATCGGGAAGCCGGCCGAGGCGCTGGCCACGTAGGGAATCCCGTGGGCCAGGGCGATCTCCATCACGTTTTTCTTGGGCCGCGGGTTGCCGGCGGAGGCCTTGCCGGCCGGGCTGGTGGTGGTCGAGGTGAAGGTCGGCGTCAATCCGCTGCGCTGGATCCCGGTGTTCATGTAGGCTTCGTTGTCGTAGCAGATCGACAGGATGTCGTGACCCCGTTCCCACATGCCGGAAAGCGCCTGGAGACCGATGTCGGCGGTGCCGCCGTCGCCGGCCTGGGCGATCACCCGGATCTGGTCGAGCCGGCCGGTCTGGCGCAGGGCCGACTCCACGCCCGAGGCCACCGCGCCGGCATTCTCGAAGAGGGAGTGGATAAAGGGCACCTCCCAGGCCGATTCCGGATAGGCGGTCGTGAAGACCTCCAGGCAGCCGGTGTTGTTCACGATGATGGTGTTCGGACCGGCGGTGTCAATCACCAGCCGGGCCGCCAGGGCCTGGCCGCAGCCGGCACAGGCGGTATGGCCGGGGGAAAGCAGGTGTTCAGGCATCTCTCTTCTCCTCAGTTTTTCCGCGTTCAGCCTTTGAGTCCCACGAAACCGGCGCTGACCTCCTCGCCGGACAGGCGGGTGAATATCTCACGGATGGTCTCGATGGTGATGTCCCGGCCGCCCAGGCCGGCGATGTAGCCGTTGACCCGGGCCTGGTTCTTGCCGTGGACCAGGGCCGTGGCCAGGTCGGCATAGATGGGTCCGGTGGCGCCCAGCGAAATGGCCTTGTCCAGCACCGCCACCCGGCCGACCCCGGCCAGGGCGGCGCTCACCGCCTCCTCCGGGAAGGGCCGGTAGGTGATGAGGCGCAGCAGGCCGGCCTTGACACCTTCCTGGCGCAGGGCATCGATCGCCTCCTTGATGGTGCCGCAGACCGACCCGGCGGCCACGATGGCCAGCTCAGCATCCTCGAGCCGGTATCCCTCGATCAGGCCGCCCGAGTTCCGTCCGAACTGCCTGGAAAAATCGGCCGCGATGGAGGGTATGAGCTTCAGGGCGCCGCGCATGGCCGCGTGGAGGTCGTGACGTATCTCCAGGTAATAATCGGGGCCGGCCAGCGGGCCGAAGGTCATCGGCGCGGCCGGGTCCAGTTTTTCGGCCGGCCGGTAAGGCGGCAGAAACTTGTCCACCTCGGCCGCTTCCGGAACGTCCACCACCTCCAGCCCGTGGCTGAGCAGGTAGCCGTCGAGACAGACCATGACCGGCACCCGGACCTCGGGCGACTCGGCCAGCCGGTAGGCCTGGAAGATCAGGTCGCCGCACTCCTGGCCGGTCTCGGCGTAAAGCTGGATCCAGCCGCTGTCACGGACGGCCATCGAATCCTGCTGGTCGTTCCAGATGTTGATCGGGGCCGAAAGGGCCCGGTTGACGCAGGCCAGCACCACCGGCATCCTCATGCCGGCGATGTTGAAGAGGACCTCGCTCATCAGGATCAACCCCTGCGAGGAGCTGGCCGAGAAGACCCGCTCGCCGGCGGCCGAAGCCCCCAGGACCAGCGAGGCGGCCGAATGCTCGCTCTCGACATTGATGAACTGGCTCTTCAGTTTGCCGTCGGCCACCATCGAAGCCAGGAACTCCACGATGTGGGTCTGGGGCGTGATCGGGTAGGCGGAGATCACCCCGGGCCGGCAAAGGGCGACGGCGCGGGCTACCGCATCGGAACCTTCGATGAAATCTTTCATCCTTCTGTCTCCGTGTCTTCGGGAATCATCTCAATGTCCTTCTTGGGACAGACCGCCGCACAGAGGCCGCACCCCTTGCAGTAGACGTAATCGGTCTCGAAACTATTCTTGGCCTTGCCGGTAATGATGCCTTCCGGGCAGATCAGCAGGCAGAGCCGGCAGGCGATGCAGTTCTGGCGGAGAAACTTGGGCCGCCGGTCGACCCGCCACGAACCGGTCCGGTTATTCCGGGCGCTGCCGGGCCGGGAGTTGATGTTTATCGACATGCGACCTCCCATCCCTCCTTGAGGGAAGCGATGTTCTTGTTGGCCAGGTCTTCCGGAAAACGCCGGCGGATGACCTCCTCCAGGCTCTCGAGCTTCACGGCGCCGGAAGCGGCGGCGAAGGCCCCAAGCAGGGCGGTGTTGGCCAGCGGGCGGCCGATGTGGCGCCGCGCGATCTCGTTGGCCGGCACGTAGCAAATTTTAACCCCGCCGGAGGGCGGGGTCAGGTTCAGAGGTTTCTCGGCGTTGATTACCACCACGGCCTTCTCCTTTACGCCGGCCAGCACGTCGACGCTCCGGCAGAGGGTCGGATCGGCCACGATCACGTAATCGGGTCGGTAAATCTGCGAACGCAGCCGGATGGGCTGGTCGGAGATCCGGACGAAGGCGTTCATGGGCGCCCCCATCCGGGCGGCGCCGAAACTCGGGAACGCGTAGGCGTAACGCCCTTCCACGAAGATCGCGGTCCCCATCAGGGCGGCGGTGGTGATGGCCCCCTGACCGGCGCGGGCGTGAATCCGCATTTCGGTGATCATTTATTCTATTCCTCCGAGATGGCGCTGACCGGACAATCCTGGACGGCCTGGCGGGCGCACTCTTCGGCGCTGGCCGGAACCGGGTCGACCTTCACCTTGGCCAGGTCGTTCTCCAGGACAAAGACATCGGGACAGTTGTCGGCGCAGAGACCGCAACCGGTGCAGACATCAGCATCAATCTTGACTTTCATGACAACCTCCTGGTTCGTGAAAAGGCAAAAAACGGGCTACTTATAAATTATACTCCTTCCGGCAACCCCGGTCAAACCTGAACCGGAACTGAAATTGACAGGGCGGCGGCGCCCCGTTATAATCAATCTTAAAAGGTTTTGATGCCACCCTGCGAGGCGATCTCATGCACACCCTGGTGACCGGGGGCGCCGGCTTCATCGGCAGCCACCTGGTCGAACAACTGCTGCGGGCCGGCCACCGCGTGACGGTGGTGGACAACTTCGCCACCGGCCGGCCGGACAACCTGCCGCGCCATGAGAACCTGACGGTGCGCCGGGCCGACGTGGCCGATTACGAGGCGATCGCCGGTTACTTCCGGGGCGTGGACTGGGTCTTTCACCTGGCCGCACTGGCCGACATCGTGCCCTCCATCGTGGAACCGCTCAAGTACCACCGGGCCAACGTGGACGGCACGGTCGCCGTGCTCCAGGCCGCCCGGGAGGCCGGCGTGCGCCGTTTCATCTACACCGCCTCCTCCTCCGGGTACGGCATCCCGGACCGGTACCCCACCCCGGAGACCGCCGAGATCCGCCCGGAGTACCCCTACGCCCTGACCAAGTATCTCGGGGAAGCCTGCGCCCTGCACTGGTTCAAGGTCTACCGGCTCCCGGTCGTCTCCCTGCGCCTCTTCAACGTCTACGGCCCCCGGGCCCGCACCTCCGGCACCTACGGGGCGGTCTTCGGGGTCTTCCTGGCCCAGAAGCTCAACGGCCGCCCCTTCACCGTGGTCGGTGACGGCAGCCAGACCCGGGATTTCGTCTTCGTCACCGACGTGGCCCGGGCCTTCGTGGCCGCCGCCGAATCCGAAGCCGCCGGCCAGGTCTTCAACGTGGGCAGCGGCCGCCCCCAGAGCATCAACCGGATCGTCGAACTGCTCGGCGGCGAGAAGATCCACATACCCCGGCGGCCGGGCGAACCGGACTGCACCCACGCGGACATCAGCCGGATCACCGCCGAGCTCGGCTGGCGGCCCGAAGTCAGCCTCGAGGCCGGCGTGAAGATCATGCTGGAGAATATCGATTACTGGAGGCAGGCCCCGCTCTGGACCCCGGAAAAGATCGCCGAGGCCACCCGGGACTGGTTCACCCACCTGGACAGGAAAGAACCGTGACCGAATCGCCCAAGCTGAAGGAGCTCGACCAACTGGCCCGGACCCTGGCCGCCCTGAAAGGAAAGGGGCGGACCATCGTCCACTGCCACGGGGTCTTCGACCTGCTCCACCCGGGCCACATCAAGCATTTCCAGGCCGCCCGCAAGCTGGGCGACGTCCTGGTGGTCACCGTGACGCCGGACGAGTACGTCAACAAGGGTCCGGGCCGGCCGGTCTTCAACCAGCGGCTGCGGCTGGAATCGATCGCCGCGCTCGAATGCGTCGATTACGTGGCCCTCAACCGCTGGCCGAGCGCCGAGGAGACGATCCGGCGGCTGAAACCGGACATCTACGTCAAGGGCAGCGATTACGCCGAGTCGAACAAGGACCTCACCGGCAAGATCAACGACGAGCGCCGGGCGGTGGAATCGGTCGGCGGCCGGATCCACTTCACCGACGAGGTCACCTTCTCCTCCACCCGGCTGGTGAACGCCTTCTTCAGCGTCTACCCGGAGGAGGCCGGCCGCTTCCTGGAGGGCTTCCGCCGGCGCCATTCGGCCGAATCGGTCATCGGCCGCCTCCAGGAGCTGGCCGGCACCCGGGCCCTGGTCATCGGCGACGCCATCATCGACCAGTACGCCTACTGCCAGCCGATGGGAAAGGCCGGCAAGGAGAGCGTCCTGGTCGCCCGCCACCTCTCCCAGGAGGAGTTCGCCGGCGGCGCGCTGGCCTGCGCCAACCACCTGGCCGGCTTCTGCCGCGAGGTGACCCTGGTCACCGGCCTCGGCCGCGGCAATTCCCGGGAGAAGTTCATCCGGGAACGCCTCCGCCCCAACATCAAGCCGGTCTTCTTCAGCCGGAGCGACGCGCCGACCGTGGTCAAGCGACGCTTCGTCGAGCCGCCCTTCCTCTCCAAGCTCTTCGAAATCTGCTACCTGAACGACGCCAACCTGCCGGCCGAGGTTGAAAAACGGCTGGCCGCTTTCCTGGAACGGGAACTGCCCCGCTACGACCTGGTGGTCGCCGCCGACTTCGGCCACGGCTTCATCACCCCGGCCACCGTGGGACTGCTCGGCCGGCGCGCTCCCTTCCTGGCCCTCAACACCCAGACCAACAGCGCCAACTCCGGCTACAACCTGGTCACCCGCTACCGCCGGGCCGACTACATCTGCGTGGACGAACCGGAGATGCGCCTGGCCAACCAGGACCGCTTCGGCCGCCTGGAGAAGATCATCCAGGCGACCGGAAAGCAGCTGGACTGCCGGCGGATCATCGTCACCCGGGGCCATCGCGGTTCGATCGCCTACGCCGGCGGCCGGAAGTTCTACCAGGTGCCGGTCTTCTCGCGGGAGGTGGTCGACCGGATCGGCGCGGGCGACGCCTACTTCTCGGTGACGGCCCCCGGGGTCAAATCCGGCTGGCCGATGGACCTGGTGGGCTTCGTCGGCAACGCGGTGGGCGCCCTGGCGGTCAGGATCGTCGGCAACCGGAGCCCGGTCGAACCGGCCAACCTCTACAAGTTCATCACCGCCCTCTTGAAATGAAGACGACCCGGAAACCGTGCCGCTACTTTGAGACCCTTAAGGGGCTGATGGCGGCCATCGAGGTGACCGACCGGAAGGGGCGGCGGCTGGACCTGGACGCCGGCGTCAGCCGGGCGGTCGAACTGATCCGGGAACTCGCCGGGGCCGGCGGCCAGCTCTTCTTCATCGGCAACGGGGCCAGCGCCGCCATCGCCAGCCACCAGGCCTCCGACTTCTGGAAGGCCGGCGGCATCCCGACCCGGGCCTTCAACGACCCGGCCATGCTCACCAGCCTGGGCAACGACCTCGGCTACGAGGAAATCTTCGCCCGGCCGCTGCTGGACTTCGCCCGGCCCGGCGACCTGCTGGTGGCCATCAGCAGCTCCGGCCGGTCGGTCAACATCCGGCGGGCCGTCCAGGCCGCCCGCCGCCGCGGCTGCCTGGTCCTGACCCTCTCCGGCTTCAAGCCGGCCAACCCGCTGCGCGGCCAGGGCGACCTGAACTTCTACGTGCCGGCCGAAAGCTACGGGCCGGTCGAGGTCTGCCACCACGCCATCTGCCACTGCCTGCTGGACACCCTGGTCAAGGGCGGCCGGAAGACGGCCGGCCGGGGTTGAACTCCGCCACCTTCTACCAACCTTAAACTCTCTCCAGCCGTTTCTTTCCCCGTTCCGGCCCGGAATCCGGCCGGGGAACTCAAACCAGCGCATGGGCGGCCAGCCGGCCGCCATCGTCCAGGATTTCGCCGGCCGGACCGTCGGCATGGATCCGCCCCCCATCCAGCAGGATGACCCGGGAGCAGACCTTCCGGATGAAGACCAGGTCGTGCGAGGCGATCAGCATGGTCAGGTCCAGCTCCGAAAGCAGGCCGGCGATCTGGCGCTGGCCGGCCGGGTCGAGGCTGGCGGTCGGCTCGTCGAAGACCAGCAGCCGGGGATCGCCGGCCAGGACGGTGGCCAGCGAGGCCCGTTTCTTCTCGCCGAGGCTGAGGTTGAAGCAGAGCTTCTCCTCGCGGCCGGCCAGGCCCACCCGCTCCAGGGCCGAAGCGACCCGGCGGACCACCTCCGCCTCCGGGAAGCCGAAGTTGCGCGGCCCGAAGGCCACGTCCTCGCCGATGGTGGGCAGGAAGAGCTGGTCGTCCGGGTTCTGGAAAACGAAGCCCACCCGCCGGCGCAGCTCCGGCAGGTTGGCCCGCTTCACCTCGAGCCCGTCCACCCGGACCGACCCGGCCTGGGGAAGGATCAGCCCGTTCAGGTGAAGCAGCAGGGTCGTCTTGCCGGCGCCGTTGGGGCCGATCAGGGCCACCCGCTCCCCCTCGCAGATCCGGAAATCGAGCTCCGAAAGCGCCCGGGTGCCATCCGGGTAGGCATAACTCAGGCCGCGCAATTCAATCAAGCTTTTCATCGGAACCCGCCTTCGAGGTTAACCCCTGGTAACCGCGGCTCAGCATCGCCTGGTAAACCCGCTCGCCCCTTTCCAGGGAACGGATGAAGAGCTGGCCGGTGCCGCCGGCCAGGGCGCGCAGGATCGCCCGCGACCCGCCCCGGCCGCTGCGGGCCAGCACCGCCCGTTTCAGCCGCTCCACCTCGCCGGCCATCAGGAAGAGGTAACGGTACATGAGCGCCAGGGTCACGGTGATCAGCCGCGGGGTCCGCAGCGATTCCAGCCGCTCCAGGAGCACCGGGAAGGAGGTGGTGGCCGAGAAGATAACCAGGGTGTAGAGTGAAAAGAGCGACCGGAGCAGCAACAACCGGAAGAGAGCCGGGCCGCCGGGCCGGAAGGGGATCGAAACCAGGGGCAGCAGCAGGAAGGGCAGGATGGCCAGGAGTTTCTTCAGTATGTAAAAAGGTGAAAGTCGGGCCAGGCCGGTCAACAGCAGCAGGGCCAGGCCATAGGCGATAAAGAAGCCCCGCGCCCCGGCCGGCAGCCCGGTCAGCAGCAGGACCCCGGCCACGGCCGCGCCGAACTTCCAGGCCGGATCAAGCCGGTGCAGGGGCGAAACAGCCGGCGCCTTTCCATTCATGGCGGCCATCTTCTCAGCGGACCCGCTTGCGGCGCAGCAGGGCGGCCAGGCCCAGGGAGGCACCGAAGACCACCAGGGTGCCCGCCAGGCCGGCCAGCGCCGTCGACAGGGCCCCGCTGCGGATGCCCGGCACCAGGTAGTCGGGCGCCGGCGCCGGCGCGGCGGCGCCGCCCCGTTCCAGGAACCCGAGCTGCCCGGCCACCTTCTCCAGGCCGTCGGGCCAGGAGGAGGCCAGGGGGGAAAGGAAGGCGGCCAGGAGCAGGGCGATCAGCAGGCCCAGAAGCATCTCTTTCTTCTTCATGGCCGTTCCGCCTCGAGTTGGTAGACCAGTTCGGGCCGCACCCGCAGCACCGTCTCCAGGATGGCCACGGTGATCAGGGCCTCACCCAGCCCGATAAAGAGGTGGATGAAGAGCATGGCCGGCAGGACCAGCCCCAGGGGCGCGACCCCGGAAATGGCCAGCTGCAGGCCGCAGAGGCCGGCGGCCAGCACCACCGAAAACCAGGCGGCCGCGCCGGCCGCCCAGAGGCGCCGGGCCGGCCCCAGCAGTCGGAGCAGCCCGGCATAAATGAAGTAGCCCAGGAAGGCGCCAGCCAGGGCCATGTTGAAGATGTTGGCGCCCAGGGCGGTCAGGCCGCCGTCCTGGAAGACCAGGGCCTGCACCGCCAGGACCAGCGAAAGGATCACCGCGCCGGCGTAGGGACCGACCAGCACCGCCGCCAGCACCCCGCCCAGCAGGTGGCCGGAGGTGCCGGCATAGACCGGGAAATTGAGCATCTGGGCGGCGAAGATGAAGGCGGCCAGCACCGCCATCAGGGGCACCGCCCGATCCTGGAGCGTGCCGGCCAGCCGTTTCAGGAAACCGGTCAGGAAGCCGGCCGAGGCCAGCCAGGCCGGCAGGTAGGTGGCGGGTGTCAGGAAACCGTCGGGTATGTGCATCGTCTCCTCATGTTTGATGCGGTCAATGCAGGCCAGCGCCGGTGGAGGCCATCACCAGTTCGCCCACCTTGACGCCGCGGACCGAACGCAGCCGCTCACCCAGCTGCCGGACCGCGCCGGCCCGGCCCCGGATGATTACCACCTCCAGGCAGTTGTCGTCATCCAGGTGGATGTGCTGGCTGGAGATGATCATCCGGTGCGCCCCGTGCTGGATTTCGGTCAGCTCGCCGACCAGTTCCCGGCGGTGGTGGTCGTAAACCAGGGTGACCGTGCCCACCACCTCGCTCCGGGAATCGGACCAGGCCCGCCGCACCAGCCAGTCGCGCATCAGGTCCCGGATGGCCTCCGATCGGTTGGCGTAGCGGCGGCGGCCGGATTCCCGGTCGAAATGCTTCAGCAGCTCCGCCGGCAGTGAAACTCCGAACCGGATTATCTTCTCCACGAGCGCGCCTCCGTCTCAGTGTTACGATTTTAAGAATGATAACATCTGAGACCGAGCCGGTCAAGCCCGGCCGCTTCCATGTGCTACAATATCTTTCGCCCGGGCGTAATCCCGGCCCGACCATGAAACTCGTCAGCCGCTACCTGCTGAAGGAATTCCAGACCACCGGACTGCCGGCGCTGGGCTTCGTGCTCTTCCTGCTCTCGCTCGGCCAGTTGTTCCGGCTGGTCGAACTGCTGGTCAAGAAGATCCTGCCGGCCTTTCAGGTCCTGGAATATTGGTTCTGGCAGCTGCTGGCCCTGCTGCCCTACGCCTTCTCGCTGGCGGTGCTGATCGCGGTGACGCTGATCTTCAGCCGGCTGGCCCAGGACCGGGAGTACCTGGCCCTGAAGGGCGCCGGCATTTCGGTGGGCCGGATTGCCGCGCCGCTGCTGATGATCGGCCTGCTCCTCTCGGCCGGCCATCTCGGCCTGACCGGCGTCATCGAACCCAACGCCCTCTACCAGGGCAAGCTGCTGCTGGAACGGAGCCGCTTCAATCCCCAGACCTCGCTGATCAAGCCGGGCTCGGTGGTGACCGAGTTCCCGGACATCGTCATCTTCATTCCCCGCAAGGACAGCCAGGCCCGGGTGACCATTTACCAGCGCGACCGGGACCAGGTCCGCACCTTCTCGGCCCGCCGGCTGCGGCCGGTCTGGCGCTGGGGAAAGCTCAACCTGATGCTGGAGGACGGCGTCATCCAGACCTACCAGCCCGAGAAGCCGGAAACCTTCCAGAAACTCTCGTTCAGCACCTATCTCTTCCCGCTGCCCCGGAACCTGCCCGGGTTCAAGGCGCCGAAACGCAAGCTCATCGAGGAGACACTGGCCGGGCTGGCCCGGCTCGGCTCCCCGGCCGCCCGGGTTGAAATCATGCGCCGGACCGCCTTCGCCTTCACCCCGCTGCTCTTTATTTTGATCGGCATCCCGCTGGGCATCGTCGTGCATAAAAACCTCTGGGGGGTGGCGGCCGCCTGCGGCCTGGTGCTCGGCTATTACTTCGCCATGTCCGGCCTCCAGGCCCTGGCCGGCCTGAAGACCGGCCTGGCCGCCCTCTTCTTCCTGCCCGACCTCTGCCTGCTGGGGGCCGGTCTTTACTTCCTGGGCCGGTTGGACTGACCAATAAAAAAACAATACCCATCCAGATTAAACCGGGCGGGTGCTTTTGAAGGGAAGGGATAGAACCTCGGGGAAGAAAAGCTACGACCTCAATCGACCTGCGTCAAAAACGCTTTTAAGATTGTGCCCTGCCAGAGATTTAACCGGCCGCATTGCCGGTTTGTCAAATGTAAAGATTTGACCTCTTAAATTACCCTTAAATTAATTTTAAATTAATTCGAAATTTATCACTCTAAGCAGTAAAGATTATTTTCCGGATGTTTTTTCAAGCTTTTCAAGGATAAAAGGGTGCTTAGCATTTTTGAGCCTCTCGAGAATTTGCGGATTAATGAATCGGGGTTCACGAAGAATGATTTCGACAACGTACATCTGTATCCACCACTGCGGATATCTCGCCGAAAGTTGATCAAGAGCTTGCATGGCCTTAACGCTAATTATGCGCGGTCTGCTTTCCGCCGGGCCGTGATAACGCTTCCAAAAATCCTCCCTGATGATGGCTACTGCTTGAATAACGGAATCTTTTTCTGTGGAATCCTTCAGATACACCTGGGCCAGAGTCAACAGAGCATCTCCGGGAGATTTTTGATACATATATTGAACCAGCGGTTCCGATAGATTATCTCTATTAACTTCCATAAACAACTTGTACTCGGTATAATCTACTGGATACTCACTGTATTTAGGGTGCACTTGCTTGCCCGCGACATCCAGGTCCACTATTTTAAGTATGCGGTACAATTCTTTCTTCAGGTTCGGGTCTTCGGTTTCCAGATAAGGGACAACCGCCTTGATAAGGAATTGAGCCGATAACGAGGAGATCTTCTGGAAACTTTGGTCCGTCGGCGTTAAAAATGTGCCGATTATGTAAAGGGTTGTGTTCATACCGCTTTCCATTCTGTCAGAGGTGATTTGACCTGCATCTTTTACTTTCCTCATATTTGCACGAAAGTAAATAAGCTGTTGCAGAAGATGTTCCGCGGTTCCCATCTCTTTTAATTTCTTTATCTCTAACAATATTTCTTCTTTTCGACTCGCGATATGTTCCACCGCAACAACATGATTAATCTGGTCTTGTATCTTCGTGTCCACCGCAATCATCTTGTTTCCACTTACCCAAGTAGATTTTAAAAACAACGCTAAAAAAACAATTAATACTATTCGCCAAAATCTGTTTTTCATATAATCCTCTTTGTTTGTTTTTACCCGAGAACTTGTCAGGGAGAAAAACCCGAAATAACCGATCGAATGTTATTAATTACTTCCTCATAATCGTCTATGTTGTAATGAGTTAAATCCAGATCGGTCAAATTCACTTCATCTTCCGTGTTCGGAACTGAATCACCGTGAATTAGAAACGTGTTGAGCTCATACCGATTGGTTAAATACAGACTACCTGGCGGTCTTCTCGTTTCCGGTGCAAACCATGGAAGAGTATTGGTTACGGCATCAGTATATGCCGTATAGACAATGGTATTCTCTGTTGCCAATTCTTCATCGACTAAATATTTTGCTATAATATAAGTCGAACCTCCACCATGACTATAACCAAAAACAATCATGGTGATAACACCGCGTTTTTCAATTGCCGATCGGACTTCGGGTTCCACTTCAGTATAAGTTTTATCTTCATCAAACATATGAACATCGTAACCATCCAAATATAGGATTTTGCCTAAAATAAAGGTCCCATACTCCGAATCATCGCTGGGAGTTTGCCCTTCTCCTCCTAAAACAATAATACAACTCGAAAAACCATAAAAATGGACTTTATCTTCGCAACTTATGACTCCATCTGAAATTCTTCTTACCTGAAAATATAAATCTGCGGTCCCACCGTTAGGACTTTCCACCCAGACGTCTTTTGTACTTCCACTGAAAGTCAGCACCTGTTCATCATTTGTATTAAGAACTGCCGTTCCCTTAGTCCCATTCTCCCACACTTTTATATTACCATTGCTACGTTTTAAAACATACTCAAATCCTGTAGGTGCGGACATGGATCCTATGACTTCCAATTTAACTTTAATTAAGTCATTCTCACTGTCAACCGAGACGTCTTCCCGATCCGCAACATCGTTTTCGTTATCATCGTCCCCATTTATCCGAATACCTGCACCAGGGTTTTCTTCTTTGTCTTCCGGAATTTCATACTCGTTAAAAGGAAAGGTTTGTGGACGAAAAACAGTTATCTCTGCTCTGACCACCGTTGCCTTGACTTTATCTTCCCCGCCGCTGGAGGTAGTCAGCGTCAGGGTGATATCTCTGATGGTATCCGAAACCGCCTCGCCCTTAAGCGCCAGGTTCTTGGGCAGGGCGGAAACCGCGCACTGGTACGGGAAGGATTTCTGCGTCTCGCCCTCCCAGAGGGAGACCTTGCCGGTTTTGTCGCAGGTTAGAGTAACGGTCTCATCCACCGGAAGAGTCCCCTCCAGTTGCAGAAGGCAGGACCTGGTCCCGCCTTTGGCCAGATAGGCTCCGGTGTCCGTCTCCGCCTCCTCGCCGATTTCACCCACCACTATGTTCGGCCGAAATACGAGGATTTCCAGGCTGTCTTCCGCGTACGCGCCCTCCCCGGGATCGAACCGGGCCTTCAAGGCGGCGGCCCCGGTCTGGTAGGTGTCGGTCCGAACCTCGCAACTGTACCCCACCGGATAAAGACTGATCACCGCCGTTTCCGAGGGCGATTTGCTCCAGGTATAAGGGCCGGCCTCGTCCAGGGCGGTCGGGGCCACGATCGCCAGGTAGGTTCGCTTGCCCCCGGCCGGGATGTACGGATCAGGCGGGTTCGGCCCTCCCTCGGAAATCTCCAGGTCGAAGACCGTCAGGGAATGCGTCGCCGCGGCGGCCGCGCTCGCGCCGGCGGCGGTGAATTCCACCTTGACCGTCACGTCGTTTATCATGCCGCTTACGTTGAGCCCGTTCACGCTGATCGTGTTCCCGCTGCCCGCAAGGTTTATTTTATCACTCCCCTGGATGACCGACCAGCTGTAAGTCCCATTCAATCCGCCGGGCGTGGGCGCGGCGGTAAGGGAAGTTGACTTCCCTTTCGCCAGCAGGCTCTTCCCGGAGATGCCGACGGAAAATATGGTCGCTTCGATACTGGCGGAGGCGCTGTAGCAGCCGGTCTTGCGCAATTCCACCGTAAGGGTAAAAACGCCCGGAGAATTGGCGTCCCAGACGAAAACCTGCTGGATATCCACACCCTGGCTGGCGCTGACGGAAGACTTTTGTATTCCATCAACCTTGAAGATCAGCGAGCAGCCTGGTTGGTCGCAGGTGTATCGCGCCTTCACCAAAATCGCCGTGTCCACCCGGAAACAACTATCGTCAAGCGGGCTCTCGATGGAAACGTTCAGGGCCGCCTCCAGTTGCGGGGCCAGCATCAGGAGGAGAAACCAAGCGAGGTAAAGTAATCGCCTCATCTCAGGAACCTCCAGCGGTAAGCAGAAAGATCCTGGTCAGCTCGAGCCTGTCAACCGGGATGATTATCTTCCCATTCCGGCGCTGGAACCGGACCGATTTAGTCTCCGGGCCGATCTCCACCGCCTGTTTGATCTCCAGCCACCCGGGCATCTCAACCTCCACCGTGAAGTTCTCCCGGGGCGTGAAGGTCGTCTCCCGTTTCTCGTCCCGGATGAGGGTCCGGTACCCGGTATTGATCAGAATCAGCACCAGGCCCCGGTCGCCGGCGACGATGCTTTTCGCCAAAACCTCCGGCCGGGAGGCAACCGCCAGTCCCGCGAACGGCTCGCCGATCTTCAGGTATGATTTGATGGCCTGGAGTTCCTGGTTGACCCGGCCGATCTCCTGCTCCAGGGCCGGGTATCTGGTGTACTGGTTCTTGCTGTAGTAGGAGATGCCCTTCACGCCCTCGGCCACCTGGTAGTACACCCCCAGCCGCACCTGCTCCGGCGAGATGAAGGGCATGCCCTTCCCGCGCGCAAAAGCCTCCTGGATGGTCATCAGCGGCCGCGGCTCGCAGGCCAGTTTCCCCAACCCGGCATAGTAGCCGTTGCGGGACGGGTCCTGGTCGTGGAAGACCACCTCGTAGGGGTTGATGAACATGATGTCGCAGACCTCGCCGTAGATGAAGTAGGCCCGCTCCTTGTACGCCTCGCAGACGTGGGTGTGGTTCGGCCGGCTCGGGTCCAGCCGGTAGAACTCCTGCGCCCGCTTGATTATCTCGATCGCCGAATTGCCCCAGGGTTTGCACTGGTCCTCGTCGGTGCAGTTGGGACAGCTGAAAAGGTACCAGGCCGACTGGGCCGGCAGGGATTTTATCTCCGCCTCGCTGACGGCCGGCTTGTACTTGACGTGGAAGGGCTGCGGGTCGAAATAGAGTTCCGGTCGGGTGTCCGGGTTGGAGTAGGAGGTGATCGGGAAAACCGAGAAGACCCGTACCAGGGCCTGGCCGACTGAACCGTCGGCGGTTTCCAGGCGCACCGAAACGTATTTGCCACGGGATAGCGGTTGGGGTAAATCCACCCGCAGCAGGCTTTTTTCACCCGCCGGGAGCGCCCGCGCCAGAAACCTGGTCTGGCCGGTGACATCCCGGCCGGACAGCCAGACCTTATGAAGGGTGAGCGTAGTTTGGCCGGTGTTCTGCAGGTAGATATAGACCTGGTCGAGGTGATCCGGAAAGTAGATGCCGGTGATCTTGAAAGGGCCGTTGATCCGGTCAACGGGTATCACCAGGGTCTCCCCAGTTTGGAGCTTTACCTTTATCTCCAGGGGGAGTTTGTAGTTGGCCGCGTTCTGGGACAGCATGATCGTCAGGTCCGAAATCTCACCCGGCGGGACCGGGCTCGGCAAAACCTGCGTCCAGGCGGCGGTCTCGTCAGGCAGGTTCTCCAGCCGGACGCCGTTAAGATAGACCTCCTCCACCTCAACCGGCGCGGCGCCCGGGTTCTTCAGAAAAACGTGGACCGCGCCCCGATCGAATTGGTGGACTTTGCGGATGTAGGCGTGCTCGGCCAGCAGGGACGGCCCGGAGTAAACGGGCACCGGAAGGAAGAGGCAGAAGAACAGAAGAAGCAGGGTAAACAACCGAGGGGGCCGGTAACCGGAACGCAAGTGTCCGCGGGGCAGCATGGATCAGCCTCCACGAGTTTGCGCCTGCGAAAAGTGATTTTTAATGCCTGATTGCCATTATACCCC
>Ga0116144_10000642_pt1 | contig 46363 bp, 43 predicted proteins | sample AD_UKC035_MetaG_FD_89746 | JGI IMG/M metagenome (GOLD analysis project Ga0116144, IMG submission 89746) | Active sludge microbial communities of municipal wastewater-treating anaerobic digesters from USA - AD_UKC035_MetaG | ecosystem: Engineered > Bioreactor > Anaerobic > Digestate | place: USA...
ACAGGACTACGCCCAGTGAGTAGATGTCGGTGCTGGCTGTGCCGGGTTTTCCCATCCCGACTTCGGGGGCCATGTAGGCCGGCGTCCCCACCATTGCGCCGCTGGCGGTCAGACCGGAGAGAGTCAACATCTTTGCAATGCCGAAATCGGTGAGCACCGGCTGGTGATCGCCGGTGAACATAATGTTGGCGGGTTTAATATCGCGGTGAACCATGCCGCGCTTGTGGGCATAGGCCATCGCGTCGGCAATCGCCGCGCCAAAGCGCATGACGTCCTCTTGCGGCAACAGGCCCTCGGTCAGGATGTTTTTGAGGGTCGGCCCGTCAATGAACTCCATCACCATGTAGTAGATGTTGAGTTCGTCGTTGTAATCGAAGTCGTAGACCTGGACGATGTTGGGATGGCGCAGGGTGGCGACGATGCGCGCCTCCCGCTGGAAGCGCACGACGAAGCCTTCCTCATCCGCCAGAAAGGGGTGCAGCACTTTGACGGCCACCATGCGATCCAGTTGGACGTGCTGGCCTTTGTACACCTCGGCCATGCCGCCGTGTCCGACATGCTCTAGTACCTGATATTTCCCCAGTGTTTTGCCGAGAAGAAAGTTTACGCTGCTCAACGCACGCTCCACCTGTCAGATTGACAAAGTAAAGGGTAATGAGAAATGAGTAACCGGAAACCGGTCGTTAGGCATAGGATTGGATAAGGTCTGTTAACAAGGCCCAGGCCCGGTCGAAATCTCCCGCCGGGACGAAAAGATGATCCCTGGAAAAAGTTGAGAGGGCCAGGATACTGATACCCGCTTCGGCCAGCACGGCCGTCCACGCGGCCAGATAACCGACGATGCTGAAATCCAGCGGGGTATCCAGCGTGATCAAGCGGTAAATTGGTGAGACAGGCCACGCTTTACGAGCCAATGGGCTGTGCTCCCACACCGACTGCGCCACCAGCAGCGACGTTTCGTCCTTATCCCGAACCAACGCCGCCATCCCCGCCTCCGTCCCCCAGGCCGCCAACACCTGCGCCGCCGATTCTGCCGGAATGCGCACCATGATATAGCCCACCGCATCGGTGAACAGGTGTGTCTGCGCAATGATTTGAGTGAGTGGCAATGGAAGGTTCAACGGCGCACCCGGTCAGAAAATCTGCCAATGGACGAACTGAATTCATTATACCTTTATAACGGCGAAGGGACAAGAGCAACCGGGACTATCGCACGGGGCAGAACATAAAACGCCCCCCGTTCTTGACCCCTGAACTGCCCGTAATAAAATTTACATGTGGGAGAGAAAGACTCACGCAAACGAGCGAGAATTTACCGCAGAGGACGCAGAGCACGCAGAGATTTTTATAGGGTCTCAGCGGCCTCAGCGTGCTTTGCGGTGCAAAAGCGCCATCCTTGCGTAAGTCCTATGGCTATCAGACTATCTGACTAACGACTATCAGACTATGTTTGAAGGTGAACCCATGACAAACTGTGCCGAGGGGCAGAAGTCGGCCAGACGTTCTCAAACCCTGGTCGCGTGGTTGTTGCTGGTGGTGTGGGTCGCGCTGCTGGTCAGAACCGCCTGGTTGTGCGATGACGCTTACATCACGCTCCGCACGGTGGACAATTTCGTCCACGGCTACGGGCTGACCTGGAACGTCAACGAGCGGGTGCAGGCGTACACGCATCCATTGTGGATGTTCGTCCTGGCATTTTTCTATTTCTTCACCCGCGAGGCCTTTTTCACGCTGCACATCGTCTCCATCGGCGTCTCGTGCGCCGCCCTGCTGTGGGCGGCAAAAACGGCGCGCTCGCCCTGGACGCTGCTGCTGGGCGGCTCGTTGTTGCTGCTGTCGAAGGCTTTCGTGGATTATTCCACGTCGGGACTGGAAAACCCGTTGACGCACCTCCTCATCGCGCTGTTCCTGTGGGTCTACCTTCGCGCGGAAACCTTTGACCCGAAAACTTTGAGCAAGCTGGCGCTTTTCGCGGCATTGGGCATGTTGACTCGCCTGGACCTGTTGCTGATTTTTGCACCCGCGCTGATCTATGCCGGGTTGAAAACCAAGAGTTGGCGCGGCTGGCTGGCCCTGGGCGCAGGGTTTTTGCCCCTCGTGCTGTGGGAAGCCTTTTCCATCGTCTACTACGGCTTCGCTTTGCCCAACACCTACTACGCCAAGCTCAACACGGGAATCCCCCACGATGAGTTGATCAAGCAGGGCCTCATCTACCTGCTCAACTCGCTCAACTGGGATCCGCTGACCCTGACCGGCATAGCGTTTGCGCTGCTGGCGACGGTTAAGCGGCGCGTCACGCGCGATTGGATCGCGGCGCTGGGCATCCTCCTGTACGTTGCCTACGTGGTGTGGGTCGGCGGCGATTTTATGAGCGGGCGCTTTCTCACCGCCCCGCTGTTCTTCGCCGTCATCTTGCTGGGGCAAAGCGAGTTTATGGAAAACCTCTCGGTTAAATACCTGCCCTTCGCCCTCATTTTCCTGGTGGGGTTGCTGTCCCCCTTCCCCACCCTGATCAGCGACGGCGCTTACGGTCTCTCCGGCGACGCTTTCGCGGGCAATCAGGGCGTCGGCGACGAGCGCGGCGTGTATTACCAGGCCACCAGCCTGCTCACCCTGGCGCGTGACGTGCAGATGCCCAATCACCCCTGGGCCGTTGAAGGGCGCAACCGCCGCACCGACGGCCCCCGCGTCTTTTCGCGCGGCGCCATCGGCTTTATCGGCTTCTACGCCGGCCCTAGCGTTCACATTGTGGATGACAACGCCCTGGCCGATCCGCTTTTGGCGCGGCTGCCCGTCGTCAAACAGCCCTGGCGCATCGGGCACTTCCGCCGGGTTTTCCCGGAAGGCTACCTGGCATCCCTGGAACGGGGCGAAGCCCTCATCGCCGACCCGAACCTGGCGCGGTTTTACGACCAACTGACGCTGATCACGCGCGGGAGCCTGTTTGCGCCGGGGCGTTGGGAGGCGATTTGGAAGATGAACACCGGGCAGTACGAGCGCCTGATTGACAAAGCGTTTTACAGCTATTATGCCTCGCGGCTGCCATTGCAAGAGATGAGCGCGATAAAAGAGGGCGCCGTTCAGTGGGACGAAGTCTTCACCCTCAACGCCGGCGGCCTGTTGATTGCGCTGCCAGGCGCACAGCACGCTCCTTACGTTGAGGTGAGCCTGTATCATACCGATGCCGTTGCTCTCTTCTACTACGAGGGAAGTGACCTTATCGCCCAACAGTCAATTCCGCCCGCGCCCTTGCAGCCGGAATACCTGAATCGCTATTGCGTCGCCGTCCCCGAGGCGGCAGTGAGCGCAGGCTACGATCAAATCGGGGTGACAATTCTCAGTCAAGGGTGGGACTTCACCGATGCGGTGGGGCATTTGCGCTTATGCGAAGAGACTCTATGTAAGCCCTAGCATCCAGGGGTAACTGTGGAGTGGATTTGCATAAATCCTGGTTCAAATGTGTCATAAGGGCGTAAACCTGAGTTATAATGAGAGTATCCCTGCCTGAAATCCTCACCCCTCACGTTTCATCACTTTGCTACAACGGGCGATAAGAGGAGCCGCTATGTCGCATGAGGAAATGGTCGCACTCATCCGCCGACGGGGCGTGCGCGACACGCTTGTATTGGACGCGCTCACCCGGGTTCCTCGCGATGCCTTCGTGCCGGAGACGCATCGCTGCGATGCTTATGGCGACTACCCGCTACCCATCGGGTATGGGCAGACGATCTCGCAGCCCTACATCGTGGCGCTGATGACGGAAGCTCTGTCGCTCAAATCTGGCGAGCGCGTGCTGGAGCTGGGCACCGGCTCCGGCTATCAGGCCGCCCTTCTCGCCGCCATGGGGCTGGATGTATACACGGTGGAGCGCATCCCCGCGCTCTATGAGGCGGCGCGGGCGCGACTGGACGCGCTTGGTTACACTGTCCACTGCAAACTCGATGATGGCTACGTCGGCTGGTCGGAGTTCGCGCCTTACGACGGCATCCTCGTCACAGCGGCCCCTGCCGAAGTCCCCGAACCCCTGTGGGCGCAACTGGCCGAAGGCGGCCGGCTCGTCATCCCCGTCGGCCCGCCGCATGGCTATCAAACCCTGTGGAAATTCATCAAACACGGCGACCGCATCGAGCGTGTAGACATGGGCGGCGTCGCGTTTGTGCCGTTTATTCACGAGTGAGGAGTTGCGAGTTGGGAGTTAGGAGTTAGGAGTTGCGAGTTGTCTTGCTCCTCACTCCTCACTCCTCACTCCTAACTTCTGAGCACCACCAACCGCTTCCCCGGAATCTGTTTGAACGTGGCGCCCTGGCTCACGGCGAGAACGGCCAAACCAGGATCTACGACGAGTGTTCCTGCAATGACGTTCACGCCGGCGTCGAAGAGTACCGGCGAAAGCGGCGTCGTCCCACCGAGCATCACCACGTAAGCGTCCGGGCGGCACAGCGCGATCAGGGCGTCAAATGTGTGGTTGAGCAGCGACGTACCGGTGAGCGCGACCACATCGGCCTGCGGCAGCACCTCGGCGGCGCAGTCGGCCGGCAGATCGCCCGCGCGCGGATGCAATTCCAGTACCCACAGCGTCTCGGCGATCTCGCGCAGGTGTGGGATGAAGGGAAAGTGCCCAACCACCGCCACTTTGCGCCCGGCGCCCTGCTCGGCGAGGAGGTCGGCGGCGTTAAGCTCTTCGCAGGCAGCCTCGTCCACATCCAGCAGCGCGTTGATCGCGGCGAAGCCCACGCTTGCCTCCTGCGTGCTGTCTGAGCGGGCCAGCGCGGCCAGTGTCGCCGCATCCGCATCCAGCAGCCGCCCGGCGTCGCGCACCGGCCATCCGCCGCCATGATGATGGTCATCTCCGCCGCCCAACGTCGAAGACAACCCCGCCCGCAGCCGTTTATCCACTTCAAAGGTTGTGATGCTCCAATGCGCGCCAATGCGCACATCTACCGGCTTCGCCCGCGCTGCGTTGGGCGCAATGGCTTGTAACAGTTCTGTGATGATGTCCATACATAGTCCTTTCGAGAAATGGGAAATGAGTAATTCGCAATTCGCCGATCTGCCGATCCGCCACCCTTGCTTCTTACGCCTCCCCTATTATAATCGCCACTTATGAAACTATTACTGGCGCGACATGGACAATCGGTATGGCAGGTGGAAGGTGAAAGCGCGGGCAAGGATGCTCCCTTGACGCCGCTTGGTGAGACGCAGGCGCATTATCTGGGGCAATATCTGGCGCAGAATGGCCGGCCAGATGCGATTTATGCCAGCCCGTTGCAGCGCGCGCGGCGCACGGCGGAAATCGTGGCCTCGTATCTGAATATGACGCCAGAGGTCGAGCCGGGCCTGTGCGAATTTGAGGATTGGGAAAATGGTTGGGCGCCCGCGCCGGTTTCGATGTGGGATATGTCGCCGGCGGCGGCGTTATCGCCGGGATATGGCCGCTTTCGAGCGCAGGTGTTGGGTGCGATGCAGCGTATCGTCGCCGCGTATCTGGATGGCGAACGCACGGTGCTGGTCGTGGCGCACGGCGGCAGCATTGGCACGATATTGCGCATTGCGTTGGGGTCGGATACGCTGGGCGTGTATCCGTTTAATGCCGCATTGAATCAACTGGAGTGGACCCACTCACGATGGCGTGACACCTGGTCACTTTTTGTAGTTAATCAGATGGACTATCTGCCGCCGGAGCTACGGACAGGATGATGAACGCCCCCTTGGATACCCCTCCCGTTGCGCCGGAATCCCGCCGGGCCGATTTTGCCCCGTTTTGGGTCTGGGCCGGCCTGCTCCTTGCCGTGGCGGGGAGCATTGCTTTCTTGGCCCTGACGCCCCCGGGCTTGCTCGCCAAGATTGATGTCATCGCGTCGGCGGTGTGTCATCGTATCGCGTCGCACTCTTTCTTCATTCACGAGCACCAACTGCCGCTGTGCCAGCGTTGCACCGGGACATTTCCCGGCGCACTGACGGGACTGTTGCTGCAATGGGGACTCTGGCGGCGACGGACAGCGCGCGGTTTTCCCCGTTGGACGATGCTGCTCGTCTTTGCCGGATTTGCCGCCGTGTGGGGGCTGGACGGCTTCAACTCGTACACGACGATGTTGCTCAATCGCCCGGAAGGAATTCTGGGGTACGCGCCGCAACCGTGGCTGCGCTTGCTTTCCGGCGTGCTGATGGGGGCGGGGATGAGCGCCATCCTCGCGCCGGCCTTCAACCAGACCTTCTGGGCCGATGGCGATGAGTCCCGCGTGCTGCGCTCGTGGCATGAATTGGCGTTGCTAGTCGTGATCGAGGTTGCGCTGGCGGCTCTTATCCTTACGTTGGAACCCTGGCTGCTCTATCCCGTTTCTCTTTACAGCGCGTGGGGAGTGCTGACGATGTTCGTCACGCTTGGCGCAATGATCTTTGTGATGCTCCTGGGCCGCGACCGCGCCTTCACCGGCTGGCGGACGGCCTGGTTGCCTCTGGTCTGGGGCTTCGTCTTCGCCCTCGCCGTCATCGGCGTGATGAGCAGCCTGCGTTTCATCGCCCTCGGCACCGTCAACGGCGTCCCCGGCCTATCGTGACGCAAAGCGTGGGCCAGAAGGCGGCTGAGCCACAATCTGAATTTTGCACACGGATTGAACGGATCAGACGGATGAACACGGATTAAATCCTAAAAATTATCTGTGTGAGCCGTTCAGCCCGTCCAACCCGTGTCCCTGAAAGATGCTCGTGGATTACGCCAATCTTGCCGAGTAACATTGTGATGAATCTACGTTTTGCGCCTTTGCTTTTATGCCGCAATTTGTGGCGGTGGCGTGGTGGGTGGGGGTGGGGTACGTTTCGTTTGGGCGCGCGCCTCTTTTTCCAAAGCCGTGATCCGCTCGTGCAGCTCCGTCAGCAGCAGCAGGATTTGCCCGATGGCTTGTTCCGTGGTCAGTTTGCCCATATCCCATGCCTGGATGGCGCCTTTCAACCCATAAGTACCCATGTGCGGCCTCCTTTGATTGATACACGTTAGCGTGTAGTGAAGATAAAAACAAAATCCCTGACAATTGGATTAGGAATATTCTACACGCAAACGTGTTTCTTGTCAAGCATCAGTAAATCAACCCCAGGTCGCGCAGTTTCCGTTCCAGGTCTTGCAGTGAACGCTCGCCAAAGTCGGGAATATCCAGCAATCCCTGCCGGTTTTCGCGCCACCGCGCGACGACTGCCGCGACGGTGTGCAAGCCGGATTGCTGCAAGGCGCTTGTCGCACGCGGCTTGAGCGCGAGCCGCGTGATAGGTTGTTCCGGCCAGTCGCCGGAAGCGTCCGGCGCGGCGTCCGTCGGGAGAAAGCTGACGCGCTCTGCCACCATCGTCAGCAGTGTGATCATCCCGCCGCGGGGACGGTAACGGTCAGTCTCCCACTCGCTGACGGTTTGCTGGCGGATGCCCAATTCGGCGGCCATCTCTTGCTGTGACAGCCCCATGTGGCGGCGCAAGGCCTGGATGCTGTGGGCGTTCCATTTGTATCTATCGGGTTTAGGGTTCATCAATGCCTTCGTTATAGGTCAAGGTAAAGTATGAGGCTATCATAGCATTGAAGGGGGATGTAGGCAATTCCCCAAGAGGTGTAAAATAGGCTCGCTGGCGCGATGAGCAATCGGTTGAGCGCGCGTATCACACTTTTTCAGGCGAGGAATTGGGCAGGCTATGCAAGGTATTGTCACGAACATCCAACGGTTTTCCCTCCACGACGGCCCTGGCATCCGCACGACCGTCTTTCTTAAGGGCTGCAATCTGCGCTGTTTCTGGTGTCACAACCCGGAGACCTGGTCGCCCAAACCGGAAATCCAGGTGTTTCCATCCAAGTGCATCGGCTGTGGGGCGTGCCTGGGCGTGTGTCCGCAGGGCGCGCATGGGATGGTGGACGGTGCGAAAGTGTACGACCGCGACAAGTGCGTGGCCTGCGGCAAGTGCGCGAAGACGTGCTATGCCGAGGCGCTCGTCTTCACCGGCAAAACGATGAGTGTGGACGATGTGTTGGCCGAAGTCCTGGCCGACCGCCCCTTCTACGCCACGTCCGGCGGCGGCGTGACCCTCTCCGGCGGCGAACCCGCGCTGCAACTGGACTTTTCCTACGCAATCCTGGCGCGCAGCAAAGCTGGGGGCGTCCACACCGTCATCGAAACCGACGCCAACTACGCCTGGGAGTGGCTGGAAAAACTGCTCGAAGTGACCGACTTCGTGATGACCGACATCAAGCACATGGATTCGGAAAAGCACCGCGCTATCACCGGCGTTCCCAACGAGCGCATCCTCGACAATCACCGGCGGCTGATGGCGACGAATAAGCCGGTGGTGTTCCGTACCCCCGTCGTGCCGACCGTGAACGCCACGCCGGAGGAGATCGGCGCGATTGCAGCGTACATCCGCGATCTTGCGGAACTGCGCGCGCAGAGTGGCAGCCCTGCGCCCCCGCCGCGCCTCGAGCTGCTCCCCTTCCACCGCCTCGCTGGCGACAAGTACCGCAGTCTGGGCCTGGATTACAAAGCCAAAGACCTGCCCACGCCCACCAAGGACGAAATGGCGGCCTTTGTGGCATTGGCGGTGGGTTACGGCATTGCCGTGAAGAGTGGTTGATACTTTTGCATTTCTAGCTCGTTTTTCAACGCAAAGACGCAAAGAATAATTCCTTACTCTGCGTCTTTGCGTCTTTGCGTTAATTTTCTCCCCGCAACAACGCCTCTAACTCTTCCGCCGCGTCCACCAGCCGGCCGGGGCGCTGCGTCAGGCTGAACCAATCCCACTGGTCGCCGTGCGGGAAATTGTCGAGGAACCAACACAGCGCCGCGATCTGCGGCTCGGTGTTGACCACGTCCAGCGCGGTGGTGAGCCAGCCTTTGGGGTAATTTTGCGCCGGCGGAATACCCGCCGCGCGGTCGTAGGTGTTGGTGGAGATGATGTAGACCGGCAGCCCGCGCGTGCTCGGATAGGCGTTGATGATGTCCAGCCAGTCCCGGTAGACGCCGAAGCCCGCCCGCGCGCCGCCCCACACCGCGCGGCGCAGTTCGGCGGACGGCTCGTCGGCCCGGAGCGTGCCCGCCATCTCCGGCGCATCCGGCGCGCCCGGCGCCTGCACGTCAAAGCCGTCCGGCGCGATCAGGGGGATGCCGGCGGCGGCTTTGGCGCGCGCGGTTTCGTCCAGCCGCGCGACGAGGGTGTTCATGGCGTTGAGCCAGGGCTGGTTGATGGTGTAGGGCAGCGCACCATCCTGATCGGCGCTCCACGGCTGCAACGGGCCGACGATGACGCGGACACGCGGATTTTCGGCCCGCACGATTTGCACGGCGTTGTCGCTGTGGCTGACGTCCTCGCCATAGCCGTTGCAGAGGCGGGCGTACCACTCCGGCGTGACCGGCCTTCCTGCCGCCAACCCGTTTGCCTCCGCCGTGTTGTAATCGGCGCCCAGCACGTAGCCGTAGACTTCGCGCAGGCGCGCGTCGCGCGACAGGCGGCGCAGGTATTCCAGGTACTCGGTCAGGGCGACGTAGTCGCCCGTCGGCGGAAGGCTTTGTTCCTGGTCATAATCCACGCGCACGAGGACGCGCAATCCCTGGGCGTGATGCGCCGTAATCCGCGCCGCCAGATCGTCCACGCCCCAATACGGCTCCTCGGCGCGGCGGGCGTAGGTGATTTCGACGGCCCAGCCGCTGCGCCCGTGCCAATCGCGGGTGAGACTGGGCATCACTAGGCCAAGCTTCGTCGGCGTGGTTGCCGGGCGGGGGGATGGCGTCGGATCGCCCAGCGGGAAGCGGCCTCGCTCCACGCAGCCGGTGTGACAATCGTGATAGAAGATCACCTCGGCGGGCGCGGCGGGCGCGGTATATGTCCAGCGCCACGTCCAGACAACGCCGCTGCGGACGGCCTGTCCCTGCGCCTGTGCCGGGACGCCGTCCACCGTTAGCGTCACGAAAGTCCACGGCGTCACGTCGGTGAGCATCACCTCCACCCGGTCGCCGGGCTGCGGCGTGGTCGGCTCCAGACGGAGGCGCGGCCAGGGCCAGTCCGCCACTTCCCCCGGCGTGATGATCACCTGCCCGCGAATGGGGAGAAGCCAGTAGGCGACGCCCGCCGCGATGAGCAAGAGCAGCCAGCCAAATTTGCGTAAGCGCATCATAGTTTTCCTGAAAGGGATTTCTGAAACGTGACACGTGAAACGTGATGATTTTACTGTGAAAGCTTCACGTTTTATGTTTTACGTACTATACCCAAGAGCGCTATGAATGACAAGTTGACTCCCGGCTTCACCCATGCGATAATGCGCCGCGATGAAGACGCGACAGAACTGGCAGCGATGGGGCGCGGTGGGCTTGTTCTTTGGCCTGTTGGTCGGATGGATGACCTTGCCCGCGCCGCTGACGTTGTCCACCCATCTTATCGGCAACAACGTGGACAACTGGATTTTCTATTGGAACGATTGGTGGCTGGCGAAGGCGCTCACCACGGGCCAGCCGGTGCTGTTTACCCCTTATGCCTTTTTCCCCCAGGGCGCGAGCCTGGTTGCGCACTCCAACTCGTTCCTCAGTTCGCTGTTGGCGCTGCCCTTGCGGCCGGTGGTCGGGCCGGTGGCGGCGTCCAACCTTGTGTGGCTCGCCGGGTTGTGGATCGGCGCGGGGGGGATGTTCTGGCTGACCTACGATCTGACGCGCAACTCGGCGGGCGCGCTCGTCGCGGGCTTCGTGTTCACCTTCGCGCCGTACCACCTCACCCAGGCGCTTTCCCACGCGCACCTCGGCTTCATTCAGTGGTGGCCCTGGTATGCCTTGATGCTGCGCCGCGCGCTTCAGATTTATCAGCCTGCGTCTTTGAAGTTAAATTTTGTCAGCAGATTAAGCAGATTAAGTCCAAAATCCGCTCAATCTGCTCAATCTGCTGACAGAAAAAACGATTCAGAGAACGGTATAGATTCTGACAAACGGAAAATCCGTTTCAATTCGTTCAATCCGTTGAGAAAGAATGGATATGCTTTAGCTGCCGGCATCTTCGCCGCGCTCACGTTGTGGACCGGGCTGCAACTCGCCGTGATGCTGGCGCTGTGGACGGTGGGGTACGTAGGATGGCTGCTGGTGCGTTCGCCGCGCGCGCTTTCCCGCTGGATGGAGCTGGGCAAGCGACTGCTGGTGGTGGCGGCGGTCGCCGGGCTGTTGAGCGCGCCGCTGCTCATCCCCATTGCCCGCGCCTGGAAAAGCGGTTGGACGGAGGGCTTCAACGAAGGCGTGAGCCACCAGACTGATCTGCTGGCCTACCTGGTGCCGCCCACATATCACCCACTGTGGGGCGATCAGGTTCAGCCGATTTACGAGCGATTCATCGCCAACCGGGCGTACATGCCATACCTGGGATATGGGGTCCTTTTCCTGGCAATTTTTCTCAACGGATTCAACGGATTGAGCGGATGGAGACGGAAAAAATCCGTTGAATCCGTTAAATCCGTTGACGAATGGGTTTTCTGGCTGCTCACCTTGCTCTTGTGGCTGTTGTTGTCTGCCGGAAGTGCGCTGCGGGTGAACGGGACGCTTTATCCGCTGATCCGCTTGCCTTACCGTTGGCTCGCGGACATATTCCCTTTCTCCACGCTGCGCTCGCCCGACCGGCTGAACGCGCTGACGGTGTTTTCGTTGGCGGCGCTGGCGGGGTATGGCGCGGCGCGGCTGCGGCGGCGCTGGGCGTTGCTGCCTCTCGGCCTGCTGCTGCTGGCGGAATACCTCTGCCTGCCGCTGCCGCGCTGGGAGTTGCTGCCGGCTTCTCCCTTCTACGCACAGATGGCGGCGGATGGGGAGGAGTACGCGGTGCTGGATTACCCGATGGGGTACAACGAGGCCAAGTTGTGGCTGTATTACCAGACGTTGCACGGCAGGCCGACGGTGGAAGGGCACGTTTCGCGCTACACGCCGGAATTGTACACGCTGATCACGTCCAATTCGCTGATCCGTGCGTTGTATCAGAGCAACCTCAAGGGGAAGCCGCTCCTGCTGCCCGGCGACGCCATCGCCGCACAAGCCATCCCGCCGGAGGATGTGGGCGCGGCGATCCGGGAACTGGCCGACCTCGGCGTGCGCTACGTCCTCGTCCACAAGCCCACTATGGACGCGGCGGCGGACGCTCACTTCCGGCGCATCCTGCCGCTCGCGCCCGTCTACGAGGATGAGACGTTGGCCGTCTACGACCTCACCGCGCCGCTGACCGTGACCTACGATGGCTTCCCTATGATTCTTTCCAACGACCTGTCGCTAATCCGCTTCGATGTTCAGCCTGATGCCGATGGCGTGTGGCGCTTTCAGATTGTAGCGCGGGTTTGGCGCGATCTGCCGGTATTACCAGTTTGCACGTTGGCGCTGGCAGGAGAAGCGGCTTCGCCGGTGTACACCGCCGCCGTGGAGTGGGGGGGCTTTTCACTCAAGGCCGGCGACCTGGCGGTGCGGGAACTTAGTGTGCGGGTGGACGCTCCGCCGGGCGATTATCAATGGAGCTTCACTTGTGCGGGAGCGTCCTATCGTCCGCCGGAGCATTGGTTCGTTGCGGCGGACGGCGCGCGCTATACTCGGCCCATATCTGGTGGCGTGATGTTTGCCGATACCATCGCGCTGGCGGGCTACCACTGGCGCACGGAAGGCGCGTTGCTGGAGCTTGCCCTGGAATGGGATGTCCTGCGCGCGCCCGGCGCTGATTACAAGCTGTTCGTCCACTTGTTGGATGCCGATGGTGCGTTAGTTGGGCAATACGACGCCATCCCGTGCGCCTGGGCGTGTCCCACGAGCGGTTGGCAAGCCGGGCAGCGCATCCACGACACTGCGACGCTGCGCCTGTGGAATCTCCCGGCAGGCGATTATCGCCTTGCCGTGGGTTGGTATCGCCCGGAAACAGGAGAGCGGCTCCCGGCGACCGGGGTGGAGGATGGCTACGTGATTTTACCGGAGGTGTTTAGTGTTCGCACTCCAGGCTTTTTTCCAATTCGTTGAGCTTCCTTTCTAGTGCAGCATTTTTGCGTTCTAAATCAGTTATCTGACAAAGCAATATCCATAGCATCATCCAAGTTATTGCTCCTGTAACTGAAGAATCCTCTCCAAAGAAGCTGGCAATGACATAGTACGCAATAGCGATCAGTATAGCTACTGCGTATTCTTTAAGGCTTTGTTTGTCCCTCAATTTGCTTTTTAGTTTGCTTTCTTCTGTCGCTAATACTCTTTCTGGATCGTACGAGACTGTTGTTTTCATATCAAATTTTCCTGTGCTCGGATAGTCTCTTAAAATTACGCAAATTGCTGCCGGTGCGCCGTCCCATAGCGCGCTGCTTCATCCAAAAACGCCTCGATGTTTTCAAAGGGCGTCCCCGCCACGATGCCGTTGCCGGCGGCGAGGCACATTCCGCCGTCAGGGCGGTCGAAGGTATCTATGAGGAAGCGGACTTCGGCGCGCACCGCGTCGGGCGACTGCTCCTGAAGGACGTGCTGCACGTCAATACCCGCCAGGAATGTGAGCCGGTCGCCAAACTCGCGGGCAACGGCGACCTCGTCCATCGTGTGCTTCTGCACGGGGTGGAACACATCCACACCCGCCTCGATCAAATCGGGCAGCAGGGGCGTATTGTTCCCGCAGGAGTGCAACCACCAGTGCAGGTTGTGGCGGCGCAGCGTCTCGCCGATGCGGACGTAATAGGGTTTGAGGTACTCGCGGAAGGTACGCGGGCGCATGAAGGGCTGTTTCTGGTGGCCCAGGTCGTCGCTCGTCCAGAAGCCGTGGGGTTTCAGCACGCGGATGGCCTGTTCGATGTAGCCGCAGTACAGGGTACAGAGGGCGTCGTGCAGGCGGTGGATTTCGGCGGGTGCAGTGTAGTAGTCCATAAGCAGATTCGTCATGCCTCTGATGCTCCACGGGCGCTCGAAGAACAACCGCCAGAACGAGAACAGGACGTAGCGATCCTGTGCATGGGCTTGCTCCGCTTGTTCCGCCAGGGACGCAATCTGCGGATCGGTCGCCGGATCGGGCAGCTTGGCGATGAACTCGTCCAGCTTGCCCCAGTCGTCCAGCACAATGCGTGCGTCGTGCGCCCCCTCGTGATCGATCTCCCACGAAAGACCCATCTGGTCGTAATCCAGCGGTTCGATCCACAACTGCACCACGTCTTCCGGGTAACGGTCGAAGGCGTTGAGCCGTTCGCCGTATTGTTCCCAGAGACCCTCGCCCCACCATTTGGCGCGCACCAGGGGGATGCGTGAGGGGGTGCGGCGTTCGACGGCTTTGATAACCTCCGCGCAGGGGAGGGGGGTGATAGTTTTGTTTGATTGCAGATTCATCCTATCTCCTTAATCTGTATATACTCACAAAGCACTTAGAATCTATCCGAAAATTCGTTTTGGCCCACGATTTGCGCCTAAAGGCGCGGTTCGAAGGGTATTTTTTCGTGGGCGGGCGTAGCCCGCCCACGAAAAAATACCTTCCTGAAAGCGGCTTTAGCTGCAAAACCCGGCACAGCGGCGCAACGCCGCTATAATTTTCGGATAGGTTCTTAGTGTGCATAGAGAAGACCCTCTGTGCCCTTTGTGTTGAAAGATTTTCATCATTGGCGTCCCATTTCTTTGCGTAAATCCCATTGAATTGAATGGATTCAACGGAGAATTTCCTCATTGATTATACTTATTTGCGGCAAGCTTTGCCTGTGGTATAATGTCTCCTGTTCGGGCGGCTAGCTCAGTTGGTCAGAGCGCCTGCTTTACACGCAGGAGGTCACAGGTTCAAGTCCTGTGCCGCCCACAATAGGCATATAGAAGTAGTGTTGCGCATTGGTTATCGTTCTGTAATATCGGGTTGCTTTCTATTTCGCGGAGGGCAATCCATTTTTTTGTAATTAAGCAGTTTTTCCCCTAGCAGCAGATCTCAGATAGGCGTATGTCTCAGTCCCCAAAACCTCCTTTTGTTTCGGAACCGCGCAAGCGAATAGATCGAATTGCTTGCACAACCAAACCATACGAAAAACGCTCGGGTAGGCTCGTTGCGTGAGTCAAAGACAATGTTGAGGAAATTATAGCATGAGAGAGAAATTGTCCATGTGGTTTTCCGCTTTTGTGCGCCAGATCATTTTCATGGTCGGGCATGGCCTTCGGTTAAGACTCGAACAGCAGACCCGTCGAGCGCGCGCAGTCCGACAGCGCACCTTGAAGCGCATCTTGCAAGAGAATCAAAAGACCGAGTTCGGTCGCTTGCACCATTTTGACGAAATCCTGGTCGGAGGGGCGGTTTCTGAGCACTATCGGACCGCCGTGCCGCTAAGCCATTACGGCGATTACGAAGCCGTTATTCGGCGCATAAGGAATGGCGAAGCCAATATCTTGACGGCCAGACCGGTGGTCGGACTTGTTTTCACCTCTGGCACTACCGGCCCGGCGAAGTTGATTCCCAAAGTGCGCAATGGCAATAGATTCGGTATGCTGTATGGCATGCTTGCCGGCGTGTTGTCGCCGGGGCAAACGCTGAAGACCAAGAGTGTTTTGGGCAAGGGTATTTCGCTGATGAGTTATGCCCGTTTGGAGCAATCGTCTGCGCAAGAAATGCCCGTCAGTACCGCTACAGGGTCGGCAGTCCAGCGTATCGCAGCGATAGTACCGCACCTCTGGTGTTCCCCGTCCGACGTTTTCACGCTCAAAGACAGGGCAACCGCCCGCTACTTGCATGCCCTATACGGATTGCGCGAGCGAAACGCGCAATATATCGTGGCCGTGTTTGCCTCCTATGTGTTGCAATGGTTGCTGACCCTGGAGCAACGTTGGGAGGAGCTGGTGCGCGACATAGAACAGGGAACCTTGACCGAGAATCTGAACCTGTCGCCTGAGCTACGCGCGCGCCTGGCCGCTCAACTTTCTCCTGACCCGGCGCGCGCCGCTGAACTGCGCCAGGCTGCCGCGGGCGGATTTGCGGGTATCGTGCCGCGCATCTGGCCCCACATGGCGCGGATTAGCGCCGTAACTACTGGGAACTTTGCGGTGAATGTTCCTGCCATCCGCGCCTATGTGGGCGACGTTCCCTTTTGCGGGGCCATCTATGCAGCGTCTGAAGGAACTATCGGAATATCTCTGCAACCGAATTGCGACGAATACATCTTGCTGCCAGACTCGGCCTACTTTGAATTTATCCCTGTCGCCGAAATGGATCAGGCGCAGCCGCAAACGGTGCTGCCGGACGCTCTGACGGTGGGAGAATCCTACGAACTGGTGATGACGAATTACAGTGGGCTGTATCGTTATCGGATAGGCGACATCGTCAAAATCGTCGGATACCACCATCAATCGCCGAAGCTGCTCTTCGTGTGCAGGAAATCCGTCAAACTGGACCTGGCTGGCGAGAAGAGCACCGAGGTGCATCTCAACACTGCTGTGGAACGCATGGCGGCGGCGTGGCTTGCCGGGAGCGACGTGCGTATGCGCGACCACACCTTTGCCGTAGATGTTTCCCAAAGCCCCGGACGCTATGTACTTTACGTCGAGTTATTGGGGAATCACACCCCCACTGCGGCGTCGGCCTCGCTGAATGAAACCGCGCAGGAGCTGGATCGGTGTTTGTGCGACGTCAACGCCGCTTTTTGTCATCTCCGCGGGGCCATGTCCGTGGGGATGCCCCAGATCAAAGTATTAAAGCCAGGCAGCTTTGATCTACTCCATGAGGCATTGTTTGTGCGCAACCCTGGCGGCAATGACAACCAGGTCAAAATTCCTCGTTACCTGGCCGACGCCCATCTGGTGGAAATGCTGGAGGGGCAGGTGTTGGCAGCGTCCAGTGTTGCTTGAGCCTTGCCACTGCGAACGCAAATTTTCGATCTACTGAGTGTGTTCCCATATTCCTCCCTCATCACTCCCGTTTTCTGATATGGTTCTAATCTAAGCGTGTTATAATGCTGGCAATAAGCTAATACGTTTAGCGGCGGGCATGTCCCGTATTACGGTTGGAGGAAAAAATGTTACCCTGGTTTAACTTACAAGATCAGAATCTTGACGAAATCATTCGGCGGATTCCTAAGGAACTGCCGATTTTGCCGTTGCGCAATACGGTGGCTTTTCCTTATATTGTGATGCCGTTGGCCGTGGGGATTCCGCGTTCGGTGCAGTTGATTGAGGATGTCGAGCGGGGCAGTCGTATTGTTGGACTGGTCGCCATGAAGGATGCTTCGGTGGAGATTCCCCACCCGGATGAAGTCCATTCAGTGGGAACGGTGGCTATCGTGCATCGTGTGATGCGCGGGGAGGACGGCACTCTGACCGTCTTTATTCAGGGGTTGGAGCGCTTCCGCGCGGTGCATTGGACGGCGGAAGACCCATACCTTAAGGCACACATTGAGCTGATTCCTGATATCGTGGAAAATTCGGTGATTGAGGAGGCGTTGCGCCGCAGTCTGTTGGAAGTCGCCACCCAACTGGCCGAATTGATCCCCCAATTCCCGGAAGAGGCCATTCGTTTTATTCAACAGTTGGAAGACTTGCGACTGTTGGTGTATCTGCTCGCGTCCAATATGCGGGTGGAGATGGAGGAAGGGCAGAAACTCCTGGAAACCGATCGCATGATGCACAAGATGGAATTCCTGGTCAAGGTCCTCACCCGTGAGTTGGAGGTGCGGGAGATCGGGCAGCGCATCCAGGAAAAGGCCAAGGAAGAGATCGAGAAGACGCAACGCGAGTATTATTTGCGCCAACAGATGGATGCCATCCGCAAGGAGTTGGGGGAGGGTGACGAAGGCAAACGCGAGGCTGATGAGTATCGCCAGAAAATCGAAGAATGTGGGATATCTGAGGAAGCCAAAGAGGTAGCGCTGCGGGAATTGGAACGGTTGGAGAAAATGCCGCCGCAGGCTGCCGAATATTGGGTGATTAAAACCTATCTGGATTGGTTGATTGCGATTCCGTGGCAGACTTTGACTGAAGATAATCTGGATATTGCCAATGCGCGCCAGGTGTTAGACGCCGATCACTATAATCTGAAAGATGTAAAGGAACGCATCCTGGAGTTTTTGGCCGTGCGCAAGCTCCGCCTGGAGCGTGGCCTGGATGAGACCGTATCGGCCGATTTACAGGGGCGCAAGGTGGAAGGAATGGGCGCCATTCTGGCGTTGGTCGGGCCGCCTGGTGTGGGCAAGACCTCCCTGGGCCAGTCGGTGGCGCGCGCCCTGGGACGCAAATTTACCCGTATGAGCCTCGGCGGGATGCGCGACGAGGCCGAAATTCGGGGGCACCGCCGCACTTACATCGGCGCGATGCCGGGGCGCATTATGCAGGCCGTCAAGCGGGCCGCAGTCAAGAATCCGGTCTTCATGCTGGATGAAGTGGACAAAATCGGGGCGGATTGGCGAGGCGACCCTTCTTCGGCGCTGTTGGAAGTGCTGGATCCGCAACAAAATCACGCTTTCCGCGATCATTATCTGGATGTGGATTTCGATCTGAGCAAGGTGTTGTTTATCTGCACGGCGAACACGACTGCCACCATTCCCGCGCCGTTGTTGGATCGCATGGAAATTATTGAAATTGACGGCTACACGGAATACGACAAGGTGCATATTGCCAATCAATACCTGACGCCGCGCCAGCTTGAGGTCAATGGCTTGCTGCCGGAAGAGATCGTATTTGACGAAGCGGCCGTTCGCACCATGATCCGGGATTATACCCGCGAGGCGGGGGTGCGTCAGTTGGAGCGCGCCATTGGGAAAATCTGCCGCAAAGTGGCGACCGGTATTGCCGAACAGTCTGAGAAGACCGTGCTGCCTATTCAGATTGACCCGACCAGGGTGCATGAATTGTTGGGCAAGCCACGCTATCGCTTTGAGGCTGCTTTGCGCACCGAGAAACCCGGTGTGGCGACCGGGCTATCGGTGACATTTGCCGGCGGCGATGTGTTGTTTGTGGAAGCGGCGCGGATGCCTGGCGGCGATGGCAGCCTGATTCTTACCGGTCAATTGGGGGACGTGATGCGCGAGTCGGCCCGGATCGCCCTCAGTTACGTCGAAGCGCATTGGCGCGAATTGGGGATCTGTGAAGATGGGTGCAAGGGCAAGATTCATTTGCATGTTCCGGCGGGCGCGATCCCCAAGGATGGCCCCTCGGCCGGCATCACGATGGTCACGGCGCTGGTCTCTCTGTTGACCGGGCGCTCCGTCAATGCCGATATTGGCATGACCGGCGAGGTGACGCTGCAGGGCCAGGTGCTGCCGATTGGCGGCCTCAAGCATAAATCCCTGGCGGCGCACCGCTGCGGATTGAAGAAGATCATTATGCCGCGTTTGAATGAAGCCGACCTGGATGAAATCCCGGATACCGTGCGCGCCGATCTGGAATTCATTATGGTGGATGATGTCACCGAGGTGCTGGCGTATGCTTTGGCGCCCGCGCCGCCGGCTCCCCCCCTTGCCGAGCCGCTACCCGTGGATTCGCCGGCAACATTGGTCGAATAACGTGAGCCACCCCCCAAACACCGCCTCAGTTTGCTGGGGCGGTGTTTGGTTTGGTAGTTTGGCCGTTGTAGAGTATAATGACTTGTGAATGTGTTCACATCTCCAACAGGTGACAAACATAAATAGCGTCCATGTACCCCATAAGTTGCCTCACTAAGGGCTTAAGAATACCCACAGGAATTCAAAATGAATAAGCGTGAAAAGCGGCGCGCCTGGTTGCTGGTTGGCAGCGTTCTGCTGGCTTTGTGGCTGCTGGCTGCCGGGCTGTCGGAGCTGAAATTGTCAGAGGGCTGGCCCTGGAGTGTTTGGTGGCAGCTTCTATTTGGCGATCTCGGTCACACCGGCGATGCGGTCGCGCCGATTCCCTTCGGCAATGATATGGCGCTTCTCGCGCGGACCCTATCCGTTCTCTTTTTATCCCTTCTCCTGTTTTTTATCATAGGCATTATCTTTTTTCCCGACATGCGCAAGCAGATGTTGCGCGAGTTATTGCGGGTATTGCTCTTCATATTCCTGGCCTGGCTGCTGCTGCGTTCCAGTTTTATGGAAACTATGACGCAAATGGTAGAGCCGATAGACCTTTCCAACATGGCGATGCAGGAAGACCCTCTGCCCGAAGCATCTCTGGAAGATATCCCAGAATTTGAGACCAATTCCCCGCCCTGGTTGACCTGGGCTGCCAGTTTTGTTCTGGCGTTGGCGTTGGTGCTTGGCCTCGCGCGACTGATCTGGGCGGCGACCCATCGCCTGACGCCTAAAACCACGCCGATGGATGAATTGGCGCAGGGGGCGCAATCGGCATTGGATGCGTTGCAGGCCGGCGCTGACTTTCGCAATACCATTATCCGGTGCTACCGTGAGATGAGCGAGGTGTTGCGCACCCAGCGCGGAATTCAGCGTGACAGCGCGATGACGCCCAGGGAATTCGAGTCGCGTCTGGCGCATTACGGATTGCCTGGAAGTTCAGTGCATCAATTAACTTTGTTGTTCGAGAAAGTGCGGTATGGTGCAGCCATGCCTGGCGAACAGGAGGAAGATCAAGCGATCGTTTGCCTCACCTCCATCGTCGAGGCCTGTCGGAACATGTGATGGGTAGACAGTAGAAAGCAAACAGCGCCGTCTGCCGTCTACCGTCTACTGTCTACCGTCTACTGTCTACCGTCTACTGTCTACCGTCTACTGTCTACCGTCTACTGATAAGAGGTGCAAGTGTCTCATAGTGCGGATAATCTCACGTCCCCTTCTCAGCAACCCCGTTGGAAATTGACGCCGGGTTCGCTGCTTGAATTTGTTGTGCGAGGAGGTCCCCGGCGATGGGCGCTGGCAATTGTGCTGCTGGTGTTCATCGCGTTGATTTTGATGTTTCTGGTACGCGGCCTGGCTATGAAACTGCTGGTGCTGCCAATTCTGTATATTCTGTGGCTACTGCGCTTTTTACTGGAAGGAATCCCCCAACCATTTTTCTGGTTTTTAGCCATCTTTTTCTTCATCCGCATTGTCTACCCCAGTTTATTCGGCGCCAAACGCATCATTCACTCCCCACAGTTGCCGGAGGGCGGGCCGCCGGAGGGGCGGGTGGCGTTTTGGCTGCGGCGGCTGACGTTGGCGGGCACGGGACAGTATTCAAAGTGGGGCATGGCGCGCAACATGGCCAAGCTGGCGACCGACGTGCTTTCCTACGAGGACAAGATTACGCCGGGTGAAGTCCGTGAGCGCTTGCAAAGCGGCCAATATAACCTGTCGCCCGAAATCGCCACCTACTTGCGAGCCGGGATGTCGGCGCAGCCGCCGACTTCACAATCCTGGTGGGCGCGTTTTCTGTGGGGACTGGGGATCCGCCAGAATCGTGACGCGCAGCCCACTCTAAATGTGGACATGGGACAGTTGTTGATATTCCTCGAAAATGAAATGGAGGTTGTGCATGACATTGAAAACCACTGAAATCGCCCCTTTGACGAACCGTATCATTGCGGAGGTGGAGAAGGCCATCGTAGGGAAGCATGAGGTGTTGGAAAAGGTGATGGCGGCCTTTTTAACCTCGGGGGGACATGTGTTGTTGGAAGATTACCCCGGCCTGGCCAAGACGCTCATCGCCAACAGTTTTGCCAACGCTCTGGGGTTGACCTTTAAGCGAATTCAATTTACCCCAGACCTGTTGCCCAGCGATATCACGGGGGGGTATATCTACGATCGCGTACAAAACCAGTTCGTGCTGCGCCCTGGCCCAATTTTTGCTAACATCATTCTGGCGGATGAGATCAACCGCGCTTCACCTAAAACGCAGTCGGCGCTGCTGGAAGCGATGCAGGAATACCAGGTCACGCTGGAAGGCGAGACCATGCCGCTGCCCGATCCCTTCATTGTTATTGCGACCCAGAACCCCATCGAATACGAGGGCACCTTTCCCCTGCCGGAAGCGCAACTGGATCGCTTCATCATGAAGTTATCGGTAGGGTATCCCACCCCCGCGGAGGAACAGGAAATCTTGCGGCGGCGGCGCAAACGTCGGCAGGATGCCTTCACGCTTGAGCAGGTAGTGGATGCCGAGACGTTGTTGGCGCTGCGTGAAGCCATCGAAGGCGTTCATGTGGACGACGACGTGGAGCGCTACATTGTCGAGTTGGTGGAGGGGACGCGGCAGAACCGCCACGTTGCAGTGGGCGCCAGCCCGCGTGGTTCTCTGGCCTTGCTGAAGCTCGCGCGCACCTGGGCCGCGATGCATGGTCGCACTTTCGTGCTGCCTGACGATGTCAAACTGTTCGCTTTCCCCGGCTTATCCCACCGGCTGATTCTTGAACCGGATTTGTGGATGAATCGCCATGCCTCTGCCGACGTTATCACCGAAGTGTTGCGGCAGGTCCCGGTTCCTGTGATCTGAGGTTGACGATTGTGAAACGTTTGTCGTTGTTGAGTATTGGGCTGTACTTGTTCCTCATCGTTGCTTTCTTTGCCCTTAGTGGGGAACTGGTGGCCCTGGCAATCCCGCCGGCTGTCTATATCCTGGCGGCGTTGCTGCAAAGCCCTGAAGAACTACGACTTCAAGTCACGCGCACGTTGAACACAACATGTGTGTCGCAGGAACTGCCGGTGGAAGTCACGATAGTCATTCAGAACCTCGGCAGTCATCTCGCGGAGATCCTGGTCAGTGACATGTTGCCCGAAGGACTGTCGCTGGTCGAAGGAGAGACCCAGTTGGGGGGGCGGTTGCCCGCCGGTGAAACCCTGACCCTGCGTTATGTGGTCAAAGGACTGCGTGGCACTTATGAGTTTCGCAACATTCATGTTGTAGCGACCGAGCCGTTGGGGTTATTCCGGCGCCGCGCGCGTCTGGAGGCGCCGGAAGTGCTGCTGGTGTTGCCGGAGGTGTTGCGCCTGCGGCGTGTGCCGATCCGCCCTTTGCAGACGCGCGGTTATGCCGGCCCGATCCCGGCGCGGGCGGGCGGTTCTGGCGTGGACTTCTTCGGGGTGCGTGAGTATCAACCGGGCGACCCGCAACGCTGGATCAACTGGCGCATCAGTGCGCGACATTCGCGTAGTCTGTTCACGAACGAGTTTGAGCAGGAGCGCGTGGCCGACGTGGGCTTGATCTTGGACGCGCGTCGCCGCAACGATTATCGCGTCAATGGCGAATCGCTGTTTGAGTACAGTGTGCGTGCGACGGCGGCGCTGGCGGGCGTGTTTTTGAACGACGGCAACCGGGTGACGTTGTTGGTCTACGGACGCGGCCTGGAATGGACTTTCCCCGGTTACGGCAAGGTGCAGCGCGAGCAGATCCTGCGGGGACTGGCCCGGGCCAAAACCGGCGACAGCCTGGTGTTTGAGAGCCTGGATTATTTGCCCACGCGCCTCTTTGCCGCCAAATCGCAGCTCGTCCTCATCAGCCCACTGTGTGAGGAGGACCCACAGATGTTGAGCCGCTTGCGTTCGCGCGGTTACCAGATGTTGGTGGTCAGCCCTGACCCCGTGCGCTTTGAGTCCCGCACATTGGCCGACCAGGAATTGGGGAAGGTGGCCGTCCGACTCGCACAACTGGAACGCGCCCTGTTGCTGCGCAAACTGCGCAACGCCGGCATTCCCGTGGTGGATTGGGACGTCAACCAGGCATTTGAGCAGACGGTCTATGCTGCAATCGGACGGACGCCGTTGTGGTTCCGCGCTGTGGAGGTGTCATCATGAAGTGGACGCCGCGATTGTTGCCATACTGCATTGCCCTGGCTGCCGGGACGCCGTTGGCGGCTTACGCTCTATCTGGCAGAACCGGGCAGGTGTTGATCCTGTTGGCCCTGGGAGTCTGGTGGTTGGTGGGCGTCTATCGTAAGCAGCCATCGTTGGGCAACCTGTGTGCGACCGGTATCCTGCTGATGGTGATGATAGGCGCGCTGTCCGATCTACCATCAGGCTGGCTGCTGGTGGGGACGCTGGCGCTGTTGGCGGCCTGGGATATGGAACATTTTTACCATCGTTGCCACCTGGTGGCGCGCATTGAGGCCAGTGATGACTTGGAGCGGCGGCATTTGGGACAGTTGGCGCTCATCTTGGGGATCGGCGCTATATTGGCTGGACTGTCTCTGGGTGTGCATCTGCGCCTCAACTTTGCTGTGGCGGTACTGTTGACGTTGTTGGCTGCGTTGGGTTTGCGACGTCTGCTATCACGCCTGCGGCGGCAGAGCGATTGAACCTCAAGGAGCGGGTATGGCACAGGTCATTGTAGTATCCCCAGAATATGAGCTGGAAACTGACTATTTAACCGAGTTTCAACGCACGCGGAAGATCCGCCAGAATCTCTTTTACTTGATGGATGGGGCAGAATCGTTTTACACCTATCGCGGGGAGGACTTTAAGGCGCTCAAATGGCAGGATGAGTATGCCTTCTTTGCCCAACAGCCCTTCTGGCAGCCTGATCGGACGCTGGCTTTTGTGAGCTTGGGCTGCGGCAATGCGGGGGCGGAGAAAATGCTGCTGCGCCAGGCCCACGCAGAGGGATACCCGTTTGCCTACTTTGGGGTGGATTCGTCGCGGACGATGTTGCGCCTCGCGGATCGCACTCTGGCCGACGAGACTTTCACGCGGATGTTTCTGCTGGCTGATTTTTCAACCGCCATGTTGCGACAGACGCTAGAGGAGTTGCTTGGCATCTTTGATGCGCGTCTCTATGTGATGTTGGGGGGGACGTTTGGCAATTTCGAGCAACCCGTGATCGCCGGGATTTTGCAGACACTGCTGACGCCGGGCGATTACCTTTACCTGGACATTGTGCCATTATATGGCGAGCCGGAACGCGACCAGGCGCTGCGCGCGCGGCTGCTACAATTGCCCCAGAATATGCCCTTGTTTTTTACCCACCTGTTGGAGCGCCTCTGTATTGCGCCGGAGGCCGGGGAATTGTATGGCGTCGAGACGCCTGATCCCGACCTCGAAGCGTGGCGTTACGCCTACTTCTTCCGCGCCCACGACGCATTCACCTTCACCTGTTTTCTGGGAGATGTTGCCTTAAAGTCGGGAGAATCCTTGGAATTGTTGACTGTGCGCGCCTATGAACCCGAGGCGTTGAAAACTTTTATGGCAACTTATGATTTTGAGTTTGTGACCGAATATATCCCCGACGTAGGCCGCCTCGCGCACTTGTGGCAACGTTTTTTATTCAGAAAAGTGGAAATAGGTAATGGGAAATGAGTAGAGAGTCTGGTCACTCATGATTCGTTACTCATTAAGAACCTATCCGAAAATTATAGCGGCGTTGCGCCGCTGCGCCGGGTCTTGCGGCTAAAGCCGCTTTCAGGAAGGTGTTTTTTGGGCGGGCTACGCCCGCCCACGAAAAAATGCCCTTCAAACCGCGCCTTTAGGCGCAAATCGTGGGCCAAAACGAATTTTCGGATAGATTCTAAGGCTGTTCCACAATAATGAAAAAGGCTATGAGGGCGTAGGTTTTCGCAGGTTCACGCAGATAATTTAAAAACAGCGTTCATCCGCGTTTATCTGCGCCCAATATCTCTTGAAAGCTTATTCAAAAACAAGTAGCGACCAGGAGGGCGTATGTCTGACATCAAACAAACGGTGCTACCTCGTTGGCGCGGTTTTAATCTGCTGGAATTGTTTACCACGCGCAATGACGGCAACTTCCGCGAGGACGATTTCCGCTGGATGCGCGATTGGGGGTTCAACTTCGCCCGCATCCCGGCGTGCTATCTGCTGTGGATCGAGGACGGCGATCCCTACAAACTCCACGAGCCGATGTTGGAGAAGGTGGATCGCGTGCTGCGACTGGGGCAGCAATATGGCATTCACATTGACCTGAATTTTCACCGTGGGCCGGGCTACTCGGTCAATGGGGAGCGCGATGAACCCTTCAATCTGTGGAAGGATCGAGCCGCGCTCGATGCGTTTTGCTTCCATTGGGAGACATTTGCGCGGCGTTATCAGGGCATACCCTCAGAGCAATTGAGCTTCAACCTGATTAACGAGCCGAAGAACCCCACGCCAGACTTTATGACGCGCGAGGATCACGCCCGTGTGATTCGCGCCGCCGTGGCCGCCATTCGCGCCGTGGACCCGGAGCGACTGATCCTCATTGACGGCTTGACCTGGGGCAACGATCCCTGCCCGGAACTGGCCGATTTGGGCGTGGCGCAGAGCTGCCGGGCCTACATCCCAATGGGCGTGAGTCATTACAAGGCCGGTTGGGTGGACAGCGGCGGGCTGCCCGAACCGACGTGGCCCGGCGCGTTGCATGGCGGCGAGCCGTGGGATCGGGCGCGGCTGGAAGCGCACTATCGCCAATGGGCCGATCTGGCGGCGCAGGGCGTCGGCGTCCACTGCGGCGAGGGCGGCGCCTTCAACCAGACGCCGCACGCCGTTGTTCTGGCCTGGCTCCGCGACGTGTTGGACATTCTTACGGGGTACAACATCGGCTACGCGCTGTGGAATTTCCGGGGCGCGTTTGGCATCCTGGATTCCGGGCGGGCGGATGTGGCCTACGAAGATTGGCGCGGACACAAGCTGGATCGAGCGTTGCTGACATTGTTGCAAGAATTTTGAGGTGTTTCGCGCGTGATGCGTTATCAAAGTGTGTGATTTCACGCGCTAGTGGCTAAAGGTACTCCAAGGGAGGTGTACCATGGGATGGGAAATTCTGATTGGTCTGTTTGTGTTAATCGTATTGGCCTTGTTAGGGGTGGCGCTCTCAGGTATCCGCTACATTCCTAACAATCGCATCGGCATCGTCGAGAAGCATTGGAGCGGCAAAGGCTCGGTGAAGAAGGGCTTTATTGCGCTCAGCGGCGAGGCCGGTTTCCAACCCAACGTGCTGCGCGGTGGGTTGCACTATCTGATCCCGATTCAGTACCGGGTGCATATCGTCCCCCTGGTCACGATCACCCAGGGGAAAATTGGCTACATCTTTGCGCGCGACGGTCAACAGCTCAGCCCGATGCAGACGTTGGCTGCCAACGTGACCGCCAAGGACTTCCAGGACGTGACGGCGTTTTTGACGCAGGGTGGGCAGCGCGGGCCTCAGCGCCAAATCTTACGCGAAGGAACGTACGCTATCAACCTGGCGCAATTCGTCGTCATCACGGAAGAGCGCGTGTATTACTTGCCGATGAGCCGCGCCGAGGAATCTGTCATCCAACGAATGGCCGAGGTCATTAACGAGCGCGGCGGCTTCCGCCCGGTGGTGATCAAGGACTCCGATGACATGGTCGGCATCGTGACCATCCACGACGGGCCATCGCTGCCGGAAGGCGAGATTATCGCTCCTATTGTCGGCGATGATCCGGCCGACCCGGCGACGTATCACAACAAGTTCCAGGGGCCGGACATCTTTCTAAAGGCTGGGGGGATGCGCGGGCGACAGTTGGAGGTGCTGGTCGAAGGGACCTATTACCTCAACCGGTTGTTTGCGACGGTGGAAATGATCCCCAAGACCATTATCGAGGTCGGTACGGTCGGCGTGGTGGTGTCTTACACCGGCGAGACCGGCGAGGATCTCTCTGGGACTGAGTATCGGCACGGGGAGTTGGTGCGCAAGGGGCAGCGCGGCGTCTGGAGTGAGCCGCTCCTGCCCGGCAAGTACGCCTTCAACACCTACGCTGGTAAAGTCTTCGTGGTGCCGACGACCAATATCATCCTCAAGTGGATTCGCGCCGAGGTCGGAATGCACCGTCTCGACGAGAACCTGAAGGAAGTCTCGCTCATTACCAAAGACGCTTTTGAGCCGTCGCTGCCGTTGTCGGTGGTGGTCCACATTGACTACCAGAAGGCGCCGCTAGTTATCCAGCGCTTTGGCGACGTGAAGCGGCTGGTCGAGCAGACGTTGGACCCCATGGTGTCGGCCTACTTCAAAAACATCGGGCAGATGCGCACCCTCATCCAGTTGATTCAAGACCGCAGCGCGATCCAGCAGCTCGCCAGCCAGGAGATGAAAGAGCGCTTTATGCACTACAACCTGGAGTTGGAAGAGGTGCTGATCGGCACACCGGAGCCGGCGACGGGCGACAAGCAGATTGAGACAATCCTGATGCAGTTGCGCTCGCGCCAGGTCGCAGTGGAGCAGATCGAGACTTATGCGCGCCAGGAGCAGGCGGCGATCAAGGAGCGTGAACTGCGCGAGGCCGAATCCCGCGCTTTGCAGCAGACGAAGATTACCGAGTCGGAGTTGAGCATCACGGTGCAATCGAACCAGGGCAAGGCCGAATACCAGCGGGCGTTGCAGCAGGCCGCGCAGATTCGCGCCCTGGCCGAGGCCGAATCCGAGAAGATCGCGCGCATCGGTATTGCGCAGGCTATCGCTACCGAAGAGCAGGTGCAGGCGTATGGCGGGCCGCAGTACCAGGTCACGCAGCAGGTGCTCAACCGCTTTGCCGAAGCCATCGAGCAGGCGCGGGTGGATGTGGTGCCGCGCGTCATGGTCGGCGGCGGCGGCGAGGAAGGCGGCATGGGCAGTAACAACTTGATGCAAGGACTGCTGACGATGTTGCTGTCGGAGCGTATGGGCGTGAGCGCTGCGGCGGAGAAAATGCCGCGTTCCCCCGAAGTCGAAGCCATGCGGCAACAAGTACGTCAGAGCATTGCGCAAAAACCGCCCGAGGCAGCGCCAGGGACGGCAGCTAAGGGTAGTTGAGAAGTTTCGGCTTGACTTGGGGAATATACTGTGTACTGCACAAAATGTAGTATGCAGTACGTTCCATGGCGAACAAAGCGCGCCGGGGCATCCCTCAGCTTGTCAAAGCGCCAGGGTCTTATACAATAGGGACAGTTTTCCAGTTTCCCATAATTCCTTCCACGGGAGGTCGCTATGGAGTTCTTAATAGCACTCGGCGCTGGCGCTATCCTTTTGGGGATTGGCTGTTTAGTCGCTTTTTTCATGACCCGCCGTCGTCAGCAGGGCATTCCGAATTGGCCTACAGTTCAGGGAACGATGACCGAAGCGTTTGTCTATGCGCATACGCGGCAGACAACTGAAACGGCGATGACGACGTACACACCGACGTTGACATACACTTACACGGTGGAGGGGACCCCATATACCGCCTCCGCGCTGGACGCGGCGCCTTATACTGAACGCTCCTATCGGAAGCGGGCGCGCGCGGAGGAAATTGTGCGGGGACACCCTGTCGGCAGCCCGGTGACGGTCTACTACAATCCTGCCGCGCCGTCGCAGGCTGTGTTGACCCGTCCGCGTCCCGTGGCGCAGCGCACCGTGTTGTGGTATGGAGTCGCCAATATCCTTGTTGGTGGCGGTGCGGTTGCGTTGGGAATACTGCTTCGGGCATAATCGTTACTTTTGCCAATTGGCGAATTTCACTGATCGGAGCTTGATGCTAAAGCCCGGCGTTGACGAAACGTCGGGCTTGTGTTTTGTATGAATATGGATTGACACCCCTATCCTTCGTGGTATGATTCGGGTGGTTGGTTTTAGCACTCCTTAATTGAGAGTGCTAACACGCTTGAGGGAACCCTTCTAAAGGCCAGGCGTTCATGGGGGCTTCGCAGGGGGGCCCCTCACATAGAGGCTTTGATCCGTTACTTTAGCGACTATTTTCTTCCAGAGCATAGGAGACAGAGATGGTTGAACTCAGGGATTTGACGCCGCGACAGGAGTTTCTGTTGCAGCTCATCATCCGAGAACATGTGGAGACGGCTTCTCCGGTGGCCTCGCGGACCCTGGTGGAAAATTACGGCCTTGAATTCAGCCCGGCCACTGTACGCAACGAAATGGCCTACCTGGAGGAACGGGGCTATTTGTCGCAACCGCATACCTCTGCCGGGCGACGCCCGACGGAATCTGGCTTTCGCTATTTCGTAGAGTATCTGATGCCGGATCAATCCCTGCCGCTTCAGGAGCGTCGGATGATTGCCCATCAGTTCCACCAGGCGCGTGACCATATTGAGGCCTGGATGCCCCTGGCGGCGGCGGTGTTGGCGCGCTCTTCACGCGGGGCGGCCGTCGTCACCGCGCCTCGAACGCTCCGTCCCATCTATAAGCACTTGGAGTTGATTGTTACGCATGGCCGGGCCGTGTTGTTGGTGCTGGTGCTGCAAGATGGCACGGTCGAACAGCAGATGCTGGCGCTCAATGAACCGATGCCGCAACCGCTGTTGCGGGAGGCCGCGGATCGCTTGAATCAGGCCTGCGCCGGCCTGTACGCGGATCAAATCGAACAGCACATTCAGGAATTTCCTTCCTTGGAAGCTGACATTGCCAAACTAATCTGCTCGACCATGCGCAATGCCGAGGCCGGCCCTTCGGATGAGATTTATCATCATGGTCTATCCGATCTGTTACGCGCACCGGAATTTTCAGAGGGTGACGCCGCTTCGACCGGTGTGGTGCGGGTGCTGGAGGAGCAGACCTTGTTGCAGACCGTACTCTCAGAGACACTGACTCCTTTGGGGGTGGGGGGCGTGAGAGTGCTCATTGGCGGCGAGGGGCGTTGGGAAGAATTGCGCGCGTGTAGCCTGGTGTTGGCGCGTTATGGCGTCGCCAACTACGCCACCGGCGCCCTGGGGGTGGTTGGGCCGATCCGCATGGCGTATGCGCGCACCATCTCGGCGGTGCGATTTGTCGCCAGCATGCTGGGCGAATTGGTCTATGAAATGTACCAGCCGGGAGTGCATACTGCGATTCCCGGTTTAGATGAGTGAGAGAGAAAAATAAAAAATATTGCGGTAGAAGCCCTGTTGGAGGAATTCAATATGAAAGATGCAAATTCCAGAGAAGCTGAATTGACCGTAGACACAGCCGATACCCCCTCAGTTTCCACTGATGAAAACGTCACGCCGCCGGCAGAGGCCGCAAGTGCGCCCGGATCGGCCGCTGCGGCTGTGGACGGACAATTGTCCGAACTGGCGGCGCGGTTGGCCGAAGCCGAACAAAGTGCTGCCGAGTACCTGGACAGTTTCCAGCGTTCGCAGGCCGCTTTTGCCAATTTCCGCAAACGTATGGAGGCTGAGCAGAGCACCATGCGTAAAGTTGCCAACGCCGCGTTGTTGACTCGCCTGCTGCCGGTCATGGATGATTTTCGGCGGGCGTTTCAAGCACTCCCGACCGATTTGCGGGGGAATGCCTGGATCGAGGGAATCGCGCTGATCCAGCGTAAAGTCGCCGCGCTTTTGGAGATCGAGGATGTCAAACCAATTGTCGTAAAGCCGGGTGATTCTTTCGATCCGCTATTTCATCAGGCGATTCTTCATCAAGAACTTGCTGGATATACCGAGGGCCAAATCATCACTGAAGTGGAGCAAGGCTATATCCTGGGCGACCGGGTCCTGCGCCCCTCTATGGTGGTCGTCGCCAAATCCCCCGCGCCGCCGGTCGAGCCGACCGTTATACCTGACGAAACGGAGGAGATGGCTGAATCTGAGGAGGCGACCGTAGCGGAAGCCCCCACTGAATCTGTGAACCCGACCGAGACTGAGGGACAGAATGGATAGAGAGTATTACGAAGTGTTAGGTGTCCCTAAGGATGCCAGTCAGGAAGACATCAAGCGCGCGTACCGGCAACTGGCGCGCAAATATCACCCGGATGTCAATTCCGAGCCGGATGCTGAGGAACGTTTCAAAGAGGTGAATGCCGCCTACGAGATGCTTTCCGACCCTGAAAAGCGGGCGATGTATGATCGGTATGGCGTAGATGGCCCGCCGGGGTTAGGGGGCTTCGATTTTGGCGGGATGCGCGATCCGTTTGACTTGTTCGCCGAAGTTTTCGGCAATATGGGCGGTTTTGGCGGGTTTGGGCGTGGAACCCGCGCCGGGCCGCGCCGCGGCAATGATCTCCGCGTAGATCTCGAATTATCATTTGAAGAAGCGGTGTTTGGGGTGGAAAAAGAACTCGCGGTGCGTCGCCAGGAAGCCTGTCCCTCCTGTCATGGCTCTGGCTCCGGCGCCGGGGCGCGCCCGGAAAAGTGCCCGGAATGTGAGGGAGCGGGACAGGTGCGTCGCGCGCAGCGCACTCTGTTAGGTTCGTTTGTGAATATCACCACTTGCCCCACCTGCAATGGCAAGGGAACGATTGTGCGCAACCCATGTCATGAGTGCAATGGCAGCGGGCGCGTCTATGCGCAGCGCACGATCAATGTGACGATTCCGCCCGGCGTGGACGAAGGACTTACGGTGCGCTTGGCTGGTCAGGGCGAGCCTGGCGAACTGGGGGGACCGGGCGGTAATCTTTACATCAACCTAAGTGTGAAACCTCATGCCTATTTTAAGCGACGGGGCAATGACATTATCCTGGAAGTCCAGATTAACATATCCCAGGCAGCTTTGGGGGGCGTCATAAAGATTCCCACCCTGGATGGCGAGCGTGAGATCACGATCCCGACCGGCACGCAAGCGGGTGCTATATTCCGCCTGCGCGGGTTGGGCGTCCCGCATTTGCGCAGCAATGGCCGGGGCGATCAATTGGTGGTGGTGCAAGTCAGCGTTCCCACCCATTTGTCGGCGCGGCAACGCGAACTTTTCCAGGAGCTGGCGAAAACCCTGGGCAGTGAGAGCATTGTGCAGGACAAGCAGACATTTGTGGACCGTGTCAAAGAGGCCCTGGGGCTGTAACTATGATGGAATGGTTGGAAGTCAGCGTTGCTGTGGTTCAGGAGGCCGCCGAGGCTGTGGCCGAGGTGTTAAGTCGTTATGCGCCACAGGGTGTGGCGATTGATTTGGGGGAAGGGGCGCCTTCCATCGAGAGCTTGGTCACGGTGAAGGCCTACCTGGCGGTGGATGAGGACATCGAGACGCGCCGGCGCAGTGTGGAGGAGGCGCTGTGGCATTTGAGCTGTATCTGGCCGGTGATCCCCGAACCGGTGTTTACCGCCATTGCGGACCAGGATTGGACGGCCGGCTGGAAAGAGACCATTCCCGTATTGCATCTGGGACAGCATATTGTCATCAAACCTTCCTGGCGTGACTATGTGCTCCGGCAAAACGACGTCGTACTGGAGATGGACTCCGGTATGGCGTTTGGCACCGGCTTGCATCCGACCACGCAATTATGCGTCCAAGCGGTGGAAACTTTGACGACGCCGCCGATGCGCGTGTTGGACCTCGGCGCCGGCACGGGGATTTTGGGGTTGGTGGCGGCCAAGCTGGGCGCGGCGGAAGTCGTTGCTGTGGACACAGACATTAACGCCGTGATTGCCGCCCGGCGCAACGCCCGCGCCAATGATGTGGCGCATGTGATGCGTGTGCTGCACGGCTCGCTCGATACAGTCAGCGGCGCCTACGATCTCGTGCTGGCAAATATCCTGGCACCCGTCATTATGGAGATGGCGCATTCTGGTCTGGCGACGCGCGTCCGACCTGGCGGAATCTTGGTGGTCTCCGGTATTCTGGTGGAGCAGGTGGACGAAGTCAAAGCCGCTTTGGAGACAGTCGGGCTTTTGGTTACAGCGCAGCAGCAGAGCGGTGATTGGGCGGCATTGATTGCCAAGCGCGTCTATGGCGTGCCTCCTGGTTTGTCCGGTGCGCAGTAAGGGTAGCTGCAATAAGCAAGTCGCCCGGCCAAAAGGCCGGGCGACTTGCTTTCATTCTTCGATTTCCACTTCACCCGCACGTTTCTTATAACGATACACGATACGTCCGCGGCTGAGGTCATAGGGGGAGAGTTCTACGCGCACCCGATCTCCCAATAAAATACGAATGTAGTATTTGCGCATTTTGCCGGATAAGTAAGCTAAGACCTGATGCCCGGTATCCAACTCAATACGAAATTGTGTCCCCGGTAATGCTTCTACTACAGTGCCTTCTACGCCGATCTTGTCTTCCTTACTCATCCAGTTCTTTCCCCTTTTCTCATTCTTCAGTCGTTACGGCTTCTTCGCTGTCCTCCGCTTCAACCACTTCGGCATCCGGTACTTCGGCAGCCTCAAATTCGATATCATTGATGGCATCCAAGTCGTCAATGTCCATATCGTCAGTGTCGTCGAAATCTTCTTCTGGTGATGTTGGGCTTGAAGCCGGGGTGGCGGCATGGTCAACCACCCATTCTTCCCACTCTTGCCGACGTACCTGGCGCACACTTAACCCGATACGACGCCGCTCTGGTTCTACCCGGATGACCTTCACCAAAATACGTTTAGGGGGTTCCAACTCGTCGCGCTGTTCCACGTCGCTCAATTCTGAATTGTGGAGCAACCCTTCAACACCAGGTTCTAACTCAATGAACGCGCCGAAGTCCACCACCTGGCTGACGGTGCCTTCCACCAATTGCCCTTCCAGGTAGCGTTGCGGGGCAGTTTCCCATGGATCTGGCGTCAACGCCTTGATGCTCAGGGCGATGCGTTGGCGCTCGCGATCCACACTTAAGATCTTGACCTTGACGCGCTGTCCTTCGTGGTAGACCTGCTTGGGGTCTTCAATGCGCCCCCACGACAACTCAGAAATATGGACTAACCCGTCTAACCCGCCGAGATTAACAAACAGTCCAAATTCGGTAATCTGGCTGATACGTCCACGATGCACCTGCCCCGGGGCGAGATCGGTCAAAAGCTTTTTGCGACGTTCTGCGCGCCACTCTTTGGCCGCGGCTTGCTGGGAAAGGATCAGCCGGCGTCGGCGCCGATTGACTTCGATCACCTTGAGCATCAGTGTTTGCCCCACCAACGCCTCTAAGCGGCGTTGCCGCTCGGTCGCTTGACGAATGCGTGAGAACCCAATCAATTGGGACATAGGAATGAAACCCCGCAGGCGACCAAACTCGACGGTCAGCCCGCCCCGGTTGGCAGCCAGGACCTTGGATTCGTAAATCGTTTCTTCTTCCTTGATCTTTTCAGCCTTGATCCAATCCTCTTGCAGCATCGCCTGCGAGATGGAGAGTTCAACGTTGCCGTCCGAATCGCGGAACTTTGTGACGATTACATTAACCGCCTGTCCAATGGTAAAGGTTTGTTCTTTGATTTTTTCTAAATCTTCCTTCGGTACAAACCCATCCCGCTTGGTGCCGATGCCGACAACCAGGCCGGTTTCCTTTTGGTCAATAATGATCCCTTCGCGCAGCTCACCACGCCGCAGTTCACTCCCTGCTAATGTCTCTTCGAGTTCATCCTCCCAATGTTCCATGGTGGTTGGCTCAGTTGGGGTAGCCATTCGTTCTTCCACTTCCAGCTCCTCTTTCTACCTCTATTGCAGCGCCTTTTTTGTTCTGCAAGTTGGGTAGCTCATTGAAATTTCAAGTATTTTATCATACCGACCGATAATGTCAAACCTTGCGGGAATGGTTTAGCTGACCCCGACAATAGCTTCGCCGCCGTCCACGGGGAGCACCACACCAGAAATCCAAGTAACGCGTGGGTCGGCCAGGGCGACGAGTGTTTGGGCGACGTCCTCCGGCGTGGTCAGCCGCCGCGCGGGATGGTGCGCCAGCACTTGTGCGATGAGCGCTTCGTGTCCTGGGATGGCGCGCAAGGCGGGAGTGTCGGCGACGCCGGGGCACAAGCAGTTCACCGCGATGCCGCGCGGGGCCAGTTCCAGCGCCAGTTGGCGGGTATGCGCTTCCAGGGCGGCTTTGGCGGCGGAAACGGCTCCATAGTTCGCGGCCGCGCGCTGTGCGCCAAGGCTGCTCATCGCATAGATGCGACTGCCGGATTCCAACAACGCCGCCCGGACCAATTCTTGCGTCCAATAGACCAGACTGTGCGCCATTACTTTGAGGGTCATATCCATTTGATCTTCCTGGGTGGCCTGGGTCGGGTCGTCTGCGATCAAGGGGCGAAGACTGCCGAACGCCAGGGTATGCACCATCAAATGGATCGTAGTAAACGGAGCCTCGGCCAGGGTTGTTTTAATCTGGGCGATCACCCGCGCGCGTCGGCGTGTATCGGCGGCGTTGGTGTTGAAGAAGACCGCGCGGCTGCCGGCGGCTTCGATGTCGGCGATGACAGCTTCTGCCCGCTCTATCGTGCGGCGTGGATCCAGGTGAACGCCGAAGATGTTCATGCCGGCGTGGGCCAGGGCGCGCGCTGTTGCTGCGCCAAATCCACTGGAGGCGCCCAGAATAAGCGCCCAGCGGCCTGTCAGCGAAGGGGTGTCTGGCGTCATCGTCTCTCTCATGTTAAAAGTCGAGGTCCCCAGGCCCGCCGCCGGCGTCCCCGGCCAGATCGGGCATGTCTTTTTCGATTTGATCGGGATCCTGGCCGGATTCCAGACGGTCAATGACCTCGCCAAATTCCGGCCCCAGATCACCGGCCTCGTCGCCCATCTCATTGACCATTTTGCGCATAAACCGCCCCATGCTCTTGGGGTCGCTTTCATCGAGTCCGCCCCAGGCGCTGGGATCGGCCATGTCTTCCATGCGGCTGTCCTCGGAGCGGAGCACCCGGATACGTGAGACCATCCGGGTCACGGTGTCCGCGCCGCAGTGTTGACACGTCACCGGCGCCGTATCTACGTCTGAAAAAGTGCGCCAAAAGATGGAAAACCGTCGCCGGCATTTTTGACAGCGATACTCATAAATTGGCATCTTTTTTATCTCCTGCTCAAATGTGGTATAGTATTTGCGGATTGTCAACCGATACTTGGGTGATTATAATCGCACTTTGGAGGTGGGACAAATTGACTGATGAAACTTTTCTCCATGATCCATACACGAAGCGTCATTCGCCTCTGTTGATTGTGATTTCCGGGCCTTCCGGGGTGGGGAAGGACAGTGTGGTGCAGCAGTTGCAGGCGCGGCGCGTCCCTTTCCATTTTGTCATCACGGCCACTTCGCGCTCTCCGCGTCCCAATGAGGTGGATGGCGTGGATTATTTTTTCCTTTCAGAGGAAGTGTTTCACGCCATGATCGCGCAGGATGAATTGTTGGAGCACGCGCTGGTCTACGGGCAATACAAGGGCATCCCCAAGCAGCAGGTGCGCGAGGCTCTTGCCAGTGGCAAAGATGTCGTCATGCGCCTGGACGTGCAGGGCGCCGCCACCGTGCGCCGTCTGGCCCCGGAAGCGGTGTTGGTTTTCCTGAGCGCGGACTCGGAGGAGGAATTGCTCGCGCGGCTGCGCCGCCGCCGCACGGACTCTGAAGCGCAATTGCAAGAACGCATTCGTATGGCCCACGAAGAGATGGCGCGCATGGCCGAGTTTGATTATGTGGTGATCAATCGGGAAGGGGCGCTTGATGAGGCTGTGCAGCAAATTTTGGCGATCATTGTCGCCGAACATAGCCGCGTGCATCCGCGTCAGGTGAGACTATGACGATGAACGGGAATTATGATTATACGCCTTTGCCGCCGGAGCCGCGTCGCTTGGCTCTCCCAGTTTCCAGACCGTGGGCAACTTACGTTCTCATTGGGTTGAATGCGGCGGCGTTCATCCCTACGCTCTTATCGAGCGAGGTGGTCTATGGGTATGGCGCGTTAATTCCGGCGGCTGTATCCGTTGATGGTCAGTGGTGGCGCTTGTTGACGGCGGCATTTTTGCATGGCGGGGTGATGCACATCGTCTTCAATCTCTACGCGCTGCGGGGATTGGGGACGCTTCTGGAGCATTTTTTCGACGCCCGACGCTTCCTGGTTGTCTATTTTGGCGCGTTGTGGACTTCGAGCGTTCTGGTGACGTTGTTTGCAACGCCAGACTCAAAAACAGTGGGCGCATCCGGTGCGATTATGGGGGTGCTCGGCGCCCTGGTGATCTTTTACTGGCGTTACCGCACGCTGTTAGTGGGGGGGCAGCATTACTTGACCGAAATGTTGAAGATGGCGGCGATCAATGTGCTGATTGGCCTTACACCCCACATCAGTTTCTGGGGGCACTTCGGCGGATTGTTGGGCGGTTTGCTGCTCGGCTGGGCTTTGTGCCCTCGTTATGAGTATGACGGTTTTTCTCCGGCGCTTGAGCGGTTGCCGGTTGGCCCCCGTGAGTGGTTGGGGGTTCTGTTCACGTTTGGCGCGGGCGCGGCGTTGCTGGTTTGGGGAGGCTGAATGGCGCCGCGCGCTCCTTTGCCTTTGGCGGTCGGTGACGTGGTGGAGTTGCGCAAGCCGCATCCGTGCGGCGGGAAACTTTGGCGCATCTCGCGGGTTGGCGCGGACATTGGCGCCGAGTGTCTGACATGCCGCCGCTACATCTTGACGCCGCGCAGTCGTTTTGAAATGCAGATTAAGCGCTTCATCTCCCGCGCCGAAGAAACCCCGGACCTTGATTTGCCCCATAATTGACAAAATGTGAGGGCGGCGCAGGCAGGCCCTCACGTTGCGTAGGCGCGGATCGGCGCTCTGGAAAGACATACTGTGCAGCGCAAATTCCTGTTCCTCTTCTCGGATACCGGCGGCGGGCATCGCGCGGCGGCGCAGGCAGTCAGGGATGAACTGATGCGTGTCTATGGCAGCGGCGCGGCCATTGCGATGATTGATGTTCTGACTGCGCTGCGCCGATGGCCGTTTGATCGCTTTCCGGCGTGGTATCCCGCGATGGTCGGGCTGAATGGCATCCCCTGGAAGCTGGGATTTTACCTTTCAGATCATAGCGCTGTGGTCCGGCTGGTGTCGTGGTGGGGTTGGCTCTATGGGCGTGGGGCGTTGCACCGCTTGCTGCGCCAACACCCGGCGGATGTGATTGTCTCCTTTCATGCCGTGCCCAACTATGCGTTGACGCTGGCGCGGCGACATTTGGGGTTGTCGCAACCGTTGGCGGTGGTGGTGTTAGATCTCCTCTCTGCTCATGCGGCATGGTTCACGTGTGATGCCGAATTGATCCTGACGCCGACGGACGCCGCGCGCGCGCGCGCTTTGCGCTGTGGCGTCCCTATTGACCGGGTGCAGGTTGCCGGCATGCCCACGCGGCGGGCGTTTATGGAGGCGGCCGCGTGGCCGCGCGCGGCCGCCCGGGCGCACCTGGGCCTGCCACAGGAGACGCCGGTGATCTTGCTCGTGGGCGGCGGTGATGGTTTGGGGCCGTTGGCGGCTGTCGTCAAGTCGCTGGTTGCGCGTTGTCCACCAGCCCATCTGGTTGTGATTGCCGGGCGGAATCAGGCGTTGGCAACCGTGTTGCGTGCTTTACCGGGGCCGTTGCAAGTGGAGGGCTTCGTTTCCGATATGGCGAGTTGGATGCGGGCCGCCGACCTTCTTGTCACCAAGGCCGGCCCCAATACGTTGGCCGAAGCCTTTATCGTTGGACTGCCGATGGTGTTTTATGCAGCGGTGCCGGGGCAAGAGGCCGGGAACGTCGCGTATGTGGTGGAGCGCGGCGCCGGTTTGTGGGCGCCGCGCCCGGAGCAGGCGGCGGAGGCGGTGTTGTCCCTCTTGTCGCGGCCCCAGGCGCGCGCGGAGATGGCCGCTCGGGCAGCTTCCCTGGCGCGCCCGGAGGCAACGGAGTTTATTGCCCGCAAGTTATGGGAACTTGCAGCGAATCACTCAGGGAGCAGGCAAGCAAACGGAATTTCACCGCACCGTGCGCAGAGAGCAACAGGCAGGGCTTCTTTACATAACTGAGGCTGTCAGGTATAATTCTGGGTGCTATGGAAGTCAACATCCGGCGTTTTCTACGTTACATACAGATAGAACGAGGCTACAGCGTGAACACTGTGGCGGCATACCGCCGCGATTTGGCGCAGTTTGTGGCCTTTGCGCAGGAGCAGGAGGCCGAGGATTGGGAGGCGCTAACCCCCACCTTGTTGGAACAATTTGTGGAGATGCTCCAACAACACCGCTACCGTGAAGCTACGGTGTCCCGTAAGATTGCTGTGGTGCGCTCGCTGATCAACTTCCTGTTCGCTGAGGGGGCAGTCAAGCCCGATCTCGCAGATTGGTTACACCAGCCGAAGGTCGGCAAACGTCTACCGCGTACTCTTTCTCAAGAGGAGGTGACGCAGATGTTAGCGTTAGCCGCCGCCGAGCAGACGCCGCTGGGCCTGCGCGATCAGGCGCTCCTAGAATTGTTGTACGCCACCGGGATGCGGGCCAGTGAGATTGTCGGACTACAGATAGACGCGGTTGATCTCACAACGGGTCTGGTGCGCTGCTTGGGGAAGGGCGCCAAGGAGCGGTTGATCCCCCTCCACCAGACGGTACAGGCATGTCTGCGGCGGTATCTCCAAGATGGGCGGCCTTTTTTGCTGCGCGATGGGGCCGAGCGCGCCTTGTTCGTTAACCGCGCTGGACAGCCGTTGACCCGTCAGGGATTACATTTCCTGGTACAGAATTATGCCCAGGCTGCCGGGTTGGGGGAGGGCGTCTCGCCCCACACGCTGCGCCACACCTTTGCTACCCATTTGTTGGATGGCGGCGCGGAGTTGACGGAGGTGCAGCAATTCCTGGGGCACGCAAGCATTTCCACCACACAGATTTACACAGAAGTGTCCAGCCGTCGCCGCCGGGAGGCCTATGATCGGGCGCACCCCCGCGCGCGTATGCCAGAGGCCCCGGCGATGGGGAGCGATGAGACAGAAGTTGGCAATCAGACATTCGAAATTGACAACCGCTGGGCGTGAATCGGTTGCCCGTTACCCATATCCGGTTATTTCTTGACTATATTTCATGCATTTTGGAGGAAGTGTATGGCTGAATATTACACGATGGCGCTGTTGCAGGAATCCGTTGCGGCGATCCGTCGCCATACGGAAATTGTTCCTCGCGTGGGGCTGATTCTCGGCTCCGGCTTGAATCCACTGGCCGAAGCGGTTACACGCGCAATTGAAATTCCCTTTGAGGCGATCCCCCACTTTCCGGTTTCTACGGTGGTGGGGCATCAAGGGCGATTGTTGTTCGGTGAATTGGACGGAACGCCGGTGATGGTGATGCAGGGGCGCGCCCACTACTATGAAGGATACAGTATGGCGCAGGTGGGCTTGCCGGTGCGGGTGATGCGGTTGCTGGGTGCCGAGATGTTGATTGTGACTAACGCGGCAGGCGGCCTCAACCTGACCTATCGCCCTGGCGATGTGATGGTCATCTGCGATCATATCAACTTGATCGGTATGGCCGGCTTAAATCCGCTGCGCGGGCCTAATTTGGAAGAGTTTGGGCCGCGTTTTCCTAGCATGAATGCCGCCTATGAACCGGCGTTGCGCGAGTTGGCGCGGGAGGCGGCCCTGGCCGGTGGTATCCCCCATCATCAGGGCGTTTACATCTGCCTGGCCGGGCCGAGCTTTGAGACCCCCGCCGATGTGCGTTTTCTGCGGTTGATTGGCGCGGATGCCGTGGGGATGTCTACCGTGCCGGAGGTGATCGCCGCGCGGCATTGTGGCCTGCGGGTGTTGGGTCTGTCCGGTATCAGCAATGTGTTGATGGGCGAGGAAGGCGCGCCGGCCCCCAATCACGAGGAGGTCTTGGCCGCGGGGACGCTGTTGGTGCCGCGTCTGGCGACCATCATCCGAGGAGTATTGCGCGCCCTATGAGTGTCGTGTTGGCGTGGTTGAGCCGCCAGGCAGTGATTGTGTACGGCCTGTGCGGATTGGGGGCCTTGGGGTATATGATCGCTGCCGGGACCTTCAAAAGCCGGCGGGATGTTGCGCAATTCTCGTTGGAACGGGAGGTGCATCAGCAGCGGATGGTGCGGGCCTGGTGGATGGCCGCCCTCTTTTTGCTGTTGGGCGCTATCGTCTTTTTTATCAGAACCTTTGTGTTGCCGGCGCCGCCGGAGCCGGTAAAAGCTACGGCTACTTTACAGGTGGGTTTGCGCACCCCTACCCCCTCGCCGGCGCCCACCCTGATGGCGACCGGCGTGATGACCTCGGTGGTGGTTTCCGGGCCTACACCATCCGTCACGGATACGCCGGCGCCCGCGCCAACGACCGCGCCGGTGGAAGCCCCCCTGCCGGACTGTCCGTCACCCGGCGCGCAGTTAACTTCCCCGGTGGCCGGCAGTAATCTTTCCGGGGTAGTGGAGATTTTTGGCACTGCCAAGGTCAACGCTTTCTCCTACTACAAGTTCGAGGTGCGTTTTCCCGGCGCGGATACGCCGAATTTCTTGGCGCAGTACAATGCCGCTCAAGATAACGCCTTTTTGGGGACGTGGGACGTTTCCGACCCAAATTTGTATCCGCCGGGCGGCCCCTATCAATTTCAGTTAGTCGTCGTGGATATTTATGGGAATACCACGATGTGTACCATTCCGTTAAATATTGTGGCTGTGCAGCCGTGAGGGGAGATTATGGTGCATATTCGAGTGTCACGTGAAAAGGATTTCAAAGCCTGCCTGGAACTGGATTTGTCTTATGAAACCGAATTTGCCTGGCAGATGGAGGAAGTGGCGAGTGAGGGAGAGTGGGGCGCGCGTTTTAGGGAAGTCCGTTTGCCGCGTCGCCAGCGCATCACGCCGCTATTGGTGTCGGAACAGCGCGCCCCGGCCTGGGAACGTTGCGATGGTTTCTTCGTAGCTGCGGAGCAGCGGAAGATCTTGGGTTACATCACCTTGCAGTTGGAGTTGGCTTGCCAGCAAGCACGCATCGTGGATTTGGGGGTGGGGGAAGGCCATCGGCGGCAGGGAGTGGGAACGGCCTTGTTGCAGCAAGGGATTGAGTGGTGTCTGCGGCACAATGTCCCCCAGGCGATCTTTGCCTGCTCGCTCAAGGCGCAGCCGGCTATTAGCTTTGCTTTAAAGCACCACTTTACGTTTTGTGGATATCAAGATGCTTACTGGCCGGAACAAACGGCCGCGCTCTTTTTTCGCAGACGATTGCGTTAAGACGGTTGCGGTAAGTTATGGATTGGCAGTATTTTTTGATCCGCGCCAATGACGTTTTAACCATTGGCGTTGGGGTCACGGCCTTTGCGCTGGGGGTCTATCTGTGGGCATACAACCGCGAGAGTCGCGTGGCCCGCGCCTTTTTGGGTTTGTTGGGGTGCGTGCTCGGCGTTTATCTGGTGGACTTGCTGCTGACCAACATCACCAACCTGGAGCGCGCCAGTGCCTTGCTGCGGATGCAATGGATCGGCATCACCTTTACGCCGGCCTTTTATTTAATGTTTGTCCGGGCGATCCGGCGCTCAGTTTTGGAAGACCATGCTGCGCCGTGGTTAGGGCCTACCAGTTTCTTGACGAGCGCCGCCATTCTGTTGTGCGTGGTGTATACCGATTGGGTGGTTTCCGGCGGGCGGATTTCGGCGGGTGTGTTCCATATGCAATCCGGCCCGCTTTTCTACCCGTTTGCGGTCTACTTGGGTGTGACCACCCTCTGGGGGGTGCGGGCGACGCTCTCGGCCCGACAACGCTGTTATACCCGCGCGGCGCGGCGGCGTATGGCCTATCTCTCTATCGGTTTCGTCGCGCCGGCGATGGGCGTTTTTCCGTATCTGCTGCTGACCGGTTGGCCGTCACAACTGCCCACTATGTTTCTCTGGCTCTTTCTTATCGTAGGCAATGTGGCCGTAGCCAGCATGTTGGTGTTGATGGCCTACAGCGTGGCCTTTATCGGGGTCTTTACCCCCGACCGTGTGATCAAACACCGGCTGGTGCGCTTCTTGCTGCGGGGACCGCTGACAGCGATTTTAGCATTAAGTATGTTCGCAGTAGGTTGGCTGCTGGAGCCGCTATTGGGTCTGGGGCCGTTCACGCTCTCGCTGATTGCGATGGGCGGCACTGTGGTGTTGGCGCAGTTAGGCGTCGAGTTAGCCAAACCGCTGTTGGATTTGGCGCTTTATCGTGAAGGCCACGTTGAGGTCGCTCAGGTGCAGGAATTGAGCCAACGCTTGCTCACCACCGCCGACTTGCGCCAATTCCTGGAAAATGTCCTGGCGGCCTTGTGTGAGGCGCTGCACAGCAAGGGCGGGTTCCTGGCGATTCTGGTGGACGACAAGCTCTCGTGGGAAATTTGGTGCGATCTCTGGTTAACGCCGGAAACACGCGCCGAAATTCCCCTGGCGGAGGTGGCGCGCGCCAACTCACAAGATCGCTTTATCTTCTGGGATGGCTACTGGGTGCTTCCTATCCACGACCGGGAAGGGCAAACCCTCCTGGGGTTAGCCGGACTGCAATCGCCAGAAGTGGCGCTGCCTTTGTCGGAAACACAGGATGCGTTGTTGACCCAGTTGCGCCTGCAAATTACGGCGGCTCTGGAAGACCGCCGCTTGCAGCAGGAGGTCTTTGCCGCCTTTTCTCCCTTGCTGCCGGAACTCAAAGATATTCAACAACGCGGGCAGTTGCTGCGCTATGAAGGCCAGGCCGTCGAAGGGTTTTCCACGAATCTCTCGACCGATTTGCCTCAGTGGGTACACGATGCGCTCGCGCACTATTGGGGCGGTCCCCGGCTGACCGAGAACCCGCTGTTGGACCTGGCGATTGTCAAACAGGCTGCCATTGCTAACGACGGCAACCCGGTCAAGGGGCTGCGGACGGTGTTGACCGAGGCTATCGAACAACTGCGTCCAGACGGTGAACGCAAGTTGACAGCCCCCGAGTGGTTGTTATACAATATCCTGGAAATGAAATTCTTGCGGGGTCACAAAGTGCGTGAAGTGACGTTGAAACTGGCCGTTAGTGAGGCCGATTTCTACCGTAAACAACGGGTCGCCATTGAAAATTTGGCGCAGATTATTGCCGAAATGGAGAAGGAGGCGCGGAAACCGACTTGAGGCGGTAGGCTTCCCTGAAACCGGTTTTCGCACGGGTCTTATCGGGCGTCGTCAGGCATCTGTGGGCGCATTTAGCTAGGGCAAGGAGTGACTTTGATGGATCGTTATATTCCCCCGTATGTTTCTCCCAATGAAGATTACTGGCAAGCTCTTTTGGGCCAAGGGCCTGTCAGTACCGGGCAGACGCAGATTGTCTGGGAGTGGACCGAAGCCTCGCCCATCGCGGATGCGATCTGGGACGAAGCGCGCGCACTGCAACAGGCCCACACCATCCTGGAACTGGTCATTGATGACTTCAACCGGGGTGGGGTGATGGCCCATTGGAAAGGCATTGAGTGTTTCGTGCCGGCTTCCCATTTGATAGACTACCCTTTTCCGGCGGACCTGGATGCGCGTGAGGTGTGCTTTTCTCGGTACGTGGGGCGGCAGTTGCGCCTGTGTATCATTGAAGTGGAACCCCAGCGCAATCGCATCTTGCTTTCTGAGCGGCAGGTGACGGAATGTGAGTTGGTCGCACCGGAATGGCCCGGCTGGTTGAGCGCGGGCCGGGTGTGCGAGGGCACCGTGACCAGCGTGCGGCCGTTCGGCGCATTTGTGGACATTGGCCCGCTGGAAGGGATGGTCCATATCTCCGAAATTTCCTGGGGCCGTGTCCGGCACCCCCGCGATTTTCTGGAACCGGGGCAAAACGTGCGCGTGAAGATTCTCAACGTAGATCCCGAACATCAGCGCGTAGGACTGAGTATCAAGCGCCTCAACTCCAATCCCTGGTCTTCGGTAGAAAGCCACCTTAAGCCGGGCGACGTGCTGCTAGGTGAAGTCGTCAGCGTGGAGCGGTTTGGGGTTTTCCTGGAATTGCGGGATGGCCTGGAGGGATTGCTGCACATTTCCGAGCTGGAAAGCGCGTTTCTGCCGCCGCGCATCTATCAGGTCGGACAGAAAGTCCCGGTCCGCATCTTGGAGATTATGCCGGATGAACATCGCATCGCGCTCGGCCTGGTGGATGCAGGCGTGATTCATGCCGCCGCGTAAGAAAACCACCTATAGCGCCGGGCGGATGGCGCGTCCGCGCAGCAGCCCTGGCGCAGCGCGCAGTCGGCAGCCGGAGGCGCCCCCCGCCCCGCCATCGTGGCAGCGCATGGGAGGGCAAATCTGGGCAGCCGTGAGCGGCCCGTTGGGGCGGCAATTGTTCGCGCTACTCTTGATGGCCTTTGGACTGCTCACCCTGGTCACGATTGCCGGCGTCAATTCGGGGGATTTGATCACCGGCTGGGCGCGCTTTTTGGTCTTCCTCTTTGGTTGGGGCGCCTATCCGGTGGCGATGTTGTTCATTGCGGTGGGACTGCTGTGGCTGCGCCACCTGGTGCATCAACCGATGACCTGGCGTTGGCGACCCTTTCTCGGTTTTGAGTTGGCCTTTGTCTCCCTCCTTACCCTGACCCATATCTTTATGCGCCACTATGGCTGGTCATTGATCGAAACCGGTCGGGGGGGTGGCGTGGTGGGCTGGGCGCTCTATGTGCTTCTCAGTGAGTATTTGGGGCCGCTGATCACGGGCGTCTTGATGTTGCTGATCATGTTGGTTGGCATTGGTCTGGCATTTGACCTGACCCCCGGAGACTTGAAAACTTTCGGCCAGCGGGTGCTGGAGGTGGTGGCTGCTTTCCAGGCGCGCCAGGCTGCTCGTCGCGCTGCGCAGGAACGCCTCGCCCAGGAGCCAGTTCCACCGTCAGGCGCGCCCGTCTCCTCAGTGGCTCCGCCGGCGCCCGCGCCGCCGCCTTCCGTGCCGCTCACGGTGGGCGCCGTGGCGATGGCCTCCTCTGCTGCTGCGCCGGCCGCGCCTTCCCCACTTGAAGCACCATCTGACGCCTTGCCGTCGGCGCTCCCTCCTTTGACGCTGTTGAAGGCCGGGCGCGCGGGCGGCATTGACCA